>Ga0194127_10000680_pt1 | contig 53542 bp, 47 predicted proteins | sample TA2KigC100mmetaG_FD_148624 | JGI IMG/M metagenome (GOLD analysis project Ga0194127, IMG submission 148624) | Freshwater microbial communities from Lake Tanganyika, Tanzania - TA2015036 Kigoma Deep Cast 100m | ecosystem: Environmental > Aquatic > Freshwater > Lake | place: Tanzania: Lake...
CTCCTTCTCCTCGGGCGACAGCGCCGACGGCTCGACCACCTTCGTGTCCGCCAACTGCACGAACCCCAGGGGGAGGATGTTGCTGTTGATGACCCCTTCCATCACGCGACGGAGCGCGTCCATCCCGATCTTGCCGGCCTCGAAGTCGGCGGCGACCCCGTCGACCCGGGCCAGCATCCGCGTCTCCTGGTCCGGCGGGAACCCGGCCTCCCGGATCGCGACCGACGTGCCCTGGCGGATGCCGGCCGCCGCCCACGACTTCCAGTTCATCCACGCGAACACGCCCGCCCCGACGATCAGGGCCATGGCGATCGCCAGGAAGATCAGGCAGCCGGTCTTGGCGCCGCCCCGCCTGCCTGGGCCGAACTCGGAATGGCTCGCACGCTCCATGGGTCGCTCCTGTGTCCCCGGCGTGCGTAGGTTATCCGACCGTGCCGCGCCACGCCGTGAGGACCACGGCTCCCGGCGTGGCGGCGCCGGTTCCCGCGGCGTGGCAAGGGCGGTCACCGAATCTCGCCCGTCGCGGCGTTATCGGGCAGGCCCGTGTTGATTGCGGCCGCTCGATCCTGGTACACTCGTGGGTTCGCCGACGGCGCGCAACACGCTGGCGGACCGCGTTCGGAGGGGGCTCGGAACAAGGAGGGATTGTGATGATCCGGAAGTCGGTCGCGGCGGTGGCCGCGTGCGGGTTGCTGTCGACGCTGGCGTCGGCGCAGCAGGTGCTCCTCGTCGTGGATTCCGCCAACCGGGCGGCCCACACGTTCGACCCCAACACCGGGGCCCTGATCCAGGCCAACTTCCTGGACTGGAACGCCCTCGGCACCGGCAACAGCACGGGCAAGCACGCCCTGCAGGTCGGCAACGAGATCTGGGTCAGCGACCAGATCCGCGACCTCATCTACCGGTTCACGCTGGCCGGCACGCCCATCGCCAACATCGGGCCAACCGGGTTCGACAACATCAAGGGCATGGCGGTCGTCGGCAGCCAGGTGTGGGTGACCAACGCCGGCACGGGCAACGGCGCGCCGGGCAACGCCATCGTCTTCGTCGACCTCGGCACCGCCTCCATCGCCGGGTCGGCCCCCACCGTCGGCAGCCTGTTCGACCTGCACGTGGTCGGCAACGAGGTGCTCGGCACCAACATCACCAACCACCGAATCGAGCGGTACAGCATGGCGGGCGCCCTCCTGGGCACCTTCGGCTCGGGCGCCATGCGCTTCCCCCAGCAGATCCACCCCCGCCCCAGCGGCACCTTCCTCGTCGCCGGGTTCTCCACCCCCGCCGGCGTCTATGAGTACTCCGCCGTCGGCGCCGAACTGGGCGTGGTCGCCGGCAGCGCCGCCGGGCCCCGCGCCGGCTACGAGCTGGGCAACGGCTCCATCCTGTGGACCAACGCGTCCGGCGTGTGGGTCGGCTCCACGCAGGTCACCACCGGGAGCAGCCAGTACGTCGAGCTGGTCGACCTCACCCAGCCCTGCCGCGGCGACTGGAACGGCGACGGCGTCGTCGACTTCAACGACTTCCTCGCCTTCCTCAACGACACCAACGCGGGCCTGCCCATCGCCGACCTCAACGGCGACGGCGTCGTCGACTTCAACGACTTCCTCGAGTTCCTCAACTACTACAACACGCCCTGTCCGTAAGCGGCGCTCGAGTTACGCCCCGGTATCCAGGGCCGGTCCGGAGCGAGCCTCCGGGCCGGCCTCTTCGCTGGAGCCCCGGCGCCTGTCCAGGTCCAGCACGCGCTCCGCCCCGATGCGGTAGCGCTTGACCAGCTCCCACAGGTCGAAGACCTCGGGCCGCGGCGTGCGGTTGTCGGCGTCCATCAGTTGCATCCGCACCCGGGCCTGCCTCGGCGGGACGATGATCAGGACCGTCCGCGCCAACCGCGGCGGCGTCGCCCCCTGCCGCACCGTGATCGGGCCGTGGTCGCGCAGCTCCGACTCCGCGACCGTCGCCCCCGCCGCGTCGAGCACGCGGGCCCGCACCGGCGTGTAGGCGTCGCCCTCGAGCCAGACCTGCCTCGGGCCCCACGAGTCCGAGCGGGCCGGGAGCGTGAGGCGGACGAGCGGGCCGTCCCACGACGCCGACGCTGAGCCCGCCTCCACGGGCCGCACCGCCATCAGGTCGAGCATGTCGAGCGGGTGCATGGGGATGCCGAACTCCGCGGCCCGCTCCGGGGTCGCGCGATCGTGCCGGCCCACCAGCGCCGTGCGCTCGTCGGTGAGCGACATCCACCAATACCGCTCCTCGTCGCACCCCAGCACGAGGTAGGTCTCGCCCAGCTTGTTCACCATCAGCGACACGCGCGAGGGCTGCACGAACTGCAGGTACCCCTCGGTGTTCTCGACGCGCTTCGAACCGTCCTCGTCCGTCGCCTCCACCCGCAGCGTCAGCCGAGACCACACCTGCGAGAGCAGCCCCGCCCGCGCGTTGTACGACTCGACGATCGCGGCAAGTGGCGGCGGAGGTCGCGCCGGCGCCTCCGGCCTGTCCGCACGCTCACCCGCCCCCCGGCAGCCCGCCAGGGCCGGCACGAGCAGCAGCAGCGCGAGCCATCGGCTACTCAAACGAGACGCACTCACCGAGTTGCTCCGCGACCGCCGCGAGATGATCCCCGTCGAGCCCCGGGTCCGCGACCTCGATCCGCCCGCGCTCCGCCGTCCCGGCGTGCGACGCCCACAGCCGCCCCGCCTCGGCCCCCTCGTACCGGAGCACGCGCCGCCGCACGAGGAGCAGGGCCAGGACGTACCGCAGCCCGATCGCCCGCTCCTCGGTGGCTTCCGCCAGCCCCTCGAAGAGTTCGAGTAGCTCCGCGTCGTCCAGCCTGAGTTTCGGGGCCGCGTCCGACGCCGGCACGACGCCTCGCCAGCTCCCGAACACCCGCCCCAGCGGGCGGGCCCCCGCGTCCCACGCCCCCGCCGCGAAGTCCTGCCGCTCCAGCGACCCGTCGTCGCGCTCGACCAAGGCCGCGCAGAACCGCTCGCCCGCGTGGAGGTGGACCCCTGTCGCGGCGCACATGCCCGTCGGTCGCCCGACCGGGAAGGCCGGCTGACCCGTGTTCCTCGCCGCCGTCGCCATGGCCCCTCCTTGAACCCGCCCGCGGCAGTCTATGGGCCGGACGCGGTCAGCAACTCACCTCGAACGTCCGCCGCTCCGTCCCCGCCGCCCCCACCGCGAACCGGATGGTCCGGGCGCACCTGGGGCATCGGGCCTGGTAGGCGGTCCCGGCGGCGTTGCGGAAGACGCGCACGTAGGCGTGCGCACACTTGAAGTAGACACCGAGCCAGGGCCTGCCCGCCGACCCGCCCGGCTCGGCGACGCCGTCCCCGGCGAGCAAGTCGATCCGCCAATCGCCCTGTCCGCCTGCCTGGCCCATCGCCCGGGGCATCGGCCATCGGTAAGCGGGTCCATGAGGCAGGAATGGAACCCGCACGCCACCCGAACATCCGGAAGGACGGCTGGAAACGGGGACCGCAGGGTCGGTAGACTTCGAGCCGGTGAACCAGGGCGACCGATCGGACCCGCTCCGACCGCGTCCAAGTCTCACGCCATGACCACGGCGAACGTCCCCGCCACATTGACGATCCTGCCGGAGTTTCCGGCTCCGCCCACGGCGATCGGGCTGATCGCCGGGGGCGGTCGCCTGCCGGTGATCATCGCGGAGGGCCTGCGGCGGACGGGTCACCCGATCCACGGGCTGGGGCTGTCGTGCCTGTACGACCCGGTCCTGCCGTCGCTGTGCGCCAGTTTCCGCGACGTGGGGCTGCTGCGGGTGGGGACGTGGGGGCGATTCCTGGCCGACCAGGGCGTCAAGCACGCGATCATGGTCGGCAAGGTCGACAAGGCCGCCCTGATGCACGACCCGCTCCGCCTGATCCGGAACATCCCGGACCTGCGGACGATCATGGGCTGGTACCGGCACCTGCGGCACGACCGGCGCTCGCACGCGGTGCTCACGGCGATCGCGGAGGAGCTGGACCGCTGCGGCGTGGCCCTGCTCGACTCGACGGGCCCGATCGCCGACGAGCTCTCGACGCCCGGCGTGATGGGCTCGGTGCAGCCCAGCAACGAGCAGGCGGCGGACATCGACTTCGCGTGGCCCCTGCTCCTGCAGGCGCTCAAGCTCGACATCGGACAGGCGATCGCGGTGCGCGAGCGCGACGTCATCGCGGTGGAGGCGGTCGAGGGCACCGACCGCATGATCTCGCGCACGGGGCAGCTCTGCCGGGCCAGGGGCTGGACGCTCTGCAAGGGCGCCCGCGCCGGGCACGATCGGCGCAGCGACGTGCCCACGATCGGGATCAAGACCGTCGAGAACATGGCCGCCAACGGCGCGGGGTGCCTGGCTCTGGCCGCGGGCGACGTCATCATGCTCGACAAGGCCAAGCTGCTGCAGATGGCCGACGAGGCGGGGATCGCGGTGGTCGGCATCCCGACGGCGCACCTGGGCGCGGGCGAGTAGCCAGGCGCGGGCCTCGGGCGCGGTGCGTGCGGCGATCCCGGGATTCGGCGCGGACTCGTCATCCCGCGCGTGGCGGGCCCTGGGCGCGATGCGCCGAGTCATGAGCGCCGGGAATGAGCGGATCAGGATCGCTCGACCAGGGCCCGCGCCGTCCGGATGTCCTCGGCGCGCGTCGGGCCCGCCTCGCGCTCGATCACCAGGTCCACGCCCGGCGCCACGCCCCGCAGCGTGCCGAAGAACCGGGGCCAGTCGACGGCCCCCGTGCCCACAACGCGCTCCGTCCCCCACTGCCCGGGGGTCGGGCTCGGGTCGGCGTCCTTGACGTGGACCTGGCGGACGTGGGGGCCGAGCAGGCGCAGCGCCTCCACCGGGTCGCCCATGCCGTACAGGATCATGTTCGCCGGGTCGAAGTTGACGCCCGCGACGCCCGGGCCCAGGTCGCGCAGGACCGCGAGCAGCGTTGGCGCCGACTCCTGCCCCGTCTCGAGCGCCACGCCCACGCCGCGGGCCACGAACACACCCGAGAGCGTCCGCAGGCGGTCGAGCATGACGCCCCGCTCGCGGTCCGCCGGGTCGTGCGGCAGGAACCCCGCGTGGAACGTGACGAGCGTCAGGCCCAGGCCCGCGGCGAGGTCGGCGTTGGCGCGGGCCGCCTCCAGGTTGGCCCCCCACGTCGCGTCGGGCCTGACCCCGCCCGTGGCCCGGATCGACTCGAGCGTCGAGTAGTCCTCGCCCTCCATCGCCATCATGCCCGAGAGGACCGCGATCCGGGCGTCGGCGAGAGCCCGGCGGGTCCGAGCGGTGTCCCAGGCGCCCGTGCGGAGCGGGTCGAGCGCCAGTTGCACGCCGCCCAGGCCGCACGCCCGCACGCCGGCAACCAGTTCCTCGGGCCCCGAGGGTCGCAGCGACCACGAACACACACCGAGTCTGGGCATGGGGGCCTCCCGCGGCGGATCCGAGGGGGGAGCCTACCCCGGATGGACCGGTCCTGCCCGCTTGAGCCGCGCGGCGGAATCGTGTAGTGTGTGCGCGTCGCCCGCCGCGGGTCGGGCTCCCGAGGAGGCTTGCCGTGACGCATCGACCGCTCGACAGTTCTCGTCGTCAGTTCCTGGGCGTCGCGGCGGGCGCGGTCGCCGCCGCGGCGCTCCCCGCGCGGGCGGGCGCGGCCCCGCCGGAGTGGTACCGCTCGTCGCTGGAGCCGGGCGGGCCTTCGCCCAGGGCCGCCGCGCGCGTCGCGCTCAAGGAGGGCGAGACGATCCGCGTCGGCGTGATCGGGCTCTCGGGCCCGGGCATGGGCGGCATGGGCGTGGGGCACTGCCAGGCGTTCACGAGCCTGGCCAGGCAGGGCAAGGAAGACTGCGTCATCGCCGCGATCTGCGACGTGAACCAGACGAACATCGAGAGCGCCCTCCTGAAGCTCGAGGCCGCGGAGGCCAAGGTCAAGCCCGACGTCTTCACCGACTACAGGAAGCTGCTGGCCCGCGACGACCTGCACGCGGTGCTGATCGCCACGCCCGAGCACTGGCACGCCCAGATGGCGATCGACGCCATCGCCGCGGGCAAGGACGTGTACGTCGAGAAGCCCATGACGCTGCGCCTGGGCGAGGCCCTGCGCCTGCGCGAGGTGGTCAAGGCCAACCCGGAGATGGTCCTGCAGGTCGGCACGCAGATGACCAACCTGCCCAAGTACCACGAGGCCCGCAGGCTCATCAAGGAGGGCGCCATCGGCGTGCCCACCTTCAGCCAGACCAGCTACTGCCGCAACAGCAAGTCGGGCGAGTGGAACTACTACGTCCTGCGCCCCGAGTGGAAGGGCGAGGGAGCCCAGTGGACCCCCGGCGAGAACCTCGACTGGGACGCCTGGTGCGGGCCGCTGGGCAAGATGCCCTGGAACCCCAAGCACTACTCGCGCTGGCGCCGCTACAAGAGGCTCTCGACGGGCATCTGCGGCGACCTGCTCGTCCATGTCATCACGCCGCTGCTTGTCGCCATCGACCAGGGCTGGCCCACGCGCGTCGTCGCGACCGGCGGGCACCTGGTCGACAAGGAGATGGAGAACCACGACAACATCCACATCGCCGTGCAGTTCGAGACCGGGCACCAGACCCTCATCGCCGGCAGCACGTGCAACGAGAACGGACTGACCGCCATGGTCCGCGGGCACAAGGGCAACATCGACCTGGGCGGGCGCCACTGCGTGCTGCGGCCGGAGAGGCTCTTCGCCGAGGAGATCGAGCCGCGCACCGTCGAGTGCCCGGACGTCGGCAACGACCAGGACATGCACCGCCTCAAGTGGATGAAGTGCATCCGCACGCGCGAGCAGCCCGACAGCGACGTGGACCAGGGCGCCAAGGTCATGGCCATCGTCGACCTGGCCACCCGCAGCATGTGGGACGGGCACGCCTACGAGTTCGACCCGTCGTCGCTCACCGCCCGCGCGGTCGTGTGACGATGCCCCCGCGACTGGCCCTTGCCGCGATGGGCACGCGCTTCGAGGTCGTCCTCGCGGGAGGCCCCGACGCGTTCCTGCGGGCCGCGGGCGACGCCGCCCTCGCCGAGATCGAGCAGTGGGACCGGAGGCTCAGCCTTTTCCGCCCCGACAGCACGCTGGCGCACGTCAATCGCCACGCCGACGCGGGCCCCCTCGCCGTCGATGACGAGCTGTTCGAACTGCTCGTCGCCTGCCGCGACCTGCACGCGGCGACCGCCGGCGCCTTCGACCCCACCGTCGCCCCCCTCATGCGCGCCCTGGGCCTCCACACCCACGACCAGCGGCACCGCCCTCCGGGCGGTGTGCCGCCGCTCGAGGCCGTGGGCTTCAACGCCGTGGACCTCGACGCATCGCGCCGCACGATCCGTTTCACCCGTCCGGGGATGGCGCTGGACCTGGGGTCGATCGCCAAGGGGCACGCCCTCGACGCCGCCGCCGATGTCCTCCGCGATGCCGGCGTCGAGTGCGCCATGCTCCAGGGCGGCACCAGCGGCGTGGTCGCCATCGGCGCGCCCCCCGGCCTCGAATCCTGGCGCGTCCGCCTGCCCCCTCCCCTTCAGGGGAGGGCTGGGGAGGGGTTGGCCAGCGCCCAGCCCGGGCCGCGGGTCCCGCTCGTGGCCCGTTTGCGCGACCTCGCGCTGTCCGTGTCGGCGCCGGGCGGACGGGTCGTTCAAGGTCCCGACGGCCCGGTGACGCACGTGCTGGACCCGCGCACGGGTCGGCCGGCCCGTGTGGCGAGCGTCGCCGCCGTAACCGCACCCCTCGCCCGCGACGCCGACGCGTGGTCCACCGCGCTGCTGGTGGATCCCGGGCTGGCGGCGCGGGCACCGGCTACCTTGGGCTGGGCCATCGGGCGCGACGGGGCGTGGACGACCGGGGGCCTGTGGATCGAGGCGCCCGCGGGCGTCGCGGAGGGTTCATGAGCCAGATCGATCGGCGGCAGTTCATGGTGCACGCCGCGGGCGCGGTCGCGGCCATCGGGTTGATGCCCGACAGCCTGCCCGCCGCGGTGCGGAGGCCCGGGTCCGCCCCGCTCCCCATCGCGCTGATCGGAGCGGGACGCCAGGGGCGGGCGATGCTCGTTGAGCTGGCCAAGATCGACGCGGTGAAGGTGGTGGCGGTGTGCGACAGCGACGAGCGTCGCCTGGACGCGGGCGTGCGCCGGGTCGCCGACGCCGAGGGCTTCGCCGACCATCGCGCCCTGCTCGACAAGCGGAAGGACGTGGCCGCGGTCCTGGTCGCCACGCCCACGCACCAGCACAAGGACATCGCGCTCGACGCGATCGGGGCCGGCAGGCACGTCTACTGCGAGGCCCCGATCGCGCACACCGTGGACGACTGCCGGGCGATCGCGTCGGCGGCGCGGGGGAAGAGGCTGGCCGTGGTGCCGGGGCTCGAGGGGCGCAGCAACCCGGTGTACCAGCTCGCCTTCGGGTTCTCGCGCTCCGACGCCGTGCGCGACATCGTCGCCATCCGGGCCCAGCACTGCCAGAAGACCTCGTGGCGCGTGCCCGCCTCCGACCCCGCGCGCGACAGGGCCCTCAACTGGAGGCTGGACCCGGACGTCTCCATCGGGCTGGTCGGCGAGCTGGGCGTGCAGGCCATCGACGTGGCCCACTGGTACCGGGGACGGTTCCCGACGACGGTGTCCGGCTCGGGCTCCGTCCGCTTCCACCAGGACGGGCGCACGGTCTTCGACACCGCCCACGCGGACCTGCACTTCGACGACGGCGTGCGCCTGGGGTACTTCGCCACGCTCGCCAGCAGCTACGAGTCGCGCCACGAGCTCTTCGTCGGGTCCAACGCCTCCATCAGGCTGGCCTGGAGCCACGCCTGGATGTTCAAGGAGGCCGACGCCCCGACGCAGGGGTGGGAGGTCTACGCCAACCGCCAGCAGTTCCACAACGACGAGGGGATCACCCTCATCGCGGGGGCGACGAAGCTGGCCGAGCAGGGCAAGCTCAAGGAGGGGGTGGGGCTGCCGCACCCGTCGCTGTATTACGCCCTCTCCGACTTCTTCCGCGCGGCGATCGAGGGGGCGGCCCCCGCGGCGACCATCGAGGACGGCATGCGCGCCTCCGCGGTCGCCATCCTCGCGCACCAGGCGTCCGTCGCGGGGGCGGCGGTGCCCATTCCCCGGGACATCCTCGGGTGAACAGGGACCAAGCGTGACGACTGAGACTCGACTCCTCCTCCGGACTCTGCCCGGCCCCGTGCGCACGGGGCTGGCGATGCTGGTGCTCGTGCTCCTGGGCGGGTTCGTGGCCAGCGCGGCCCACCTCTACCTTCACCACTCCAGAAGGGACGAGCAGGCGGGGCTGTCGCTGGACGACCTTCGGGGGGCGTACCACGGCGTGCGCACGCCAGCGCGGATCGGGCGAGCGCTCGAGCGCGGGCACGCCGAGGAGATGCCGGCGGAGGACCGGTCGGCCCTGCTGGCGTGGCTGGGGTCGGACAAGGTGGCCCAGGGGTACGACAACCTGGACCTGGGGGAGCGGGCGCCGGCGGAACTGATCGCGCGGAACTGCCTGGAGTGCCACGGGCGCAAGAACGCCGAGCGGCACCCGATCGCGCGCGCGCTGCCGCTGGATTACTGGGACGACGTGCGCAAACTGGCGTTCGCCAAGGAGTTGAACCCGGTCCCGACGCCGATCCTGGTGGTCAGCACGCACACGCACGCGCTGAGCCTGGGGGCGGTGACGGCGGTCGTGTTCGGGATGCTGCTGGCGACGGGGTGGCCCCGGCGGCTGGTGGGCGTGCTGGTGTGCGTGGGCGGGGTGGGGCTGGCGGCGGACCTGGGGGGGTGGTGGCTGGCGCGGTGGAACGCCGGGTTCGTGTGGGCGATCATCGGCGGCGGCGTGGCGTACAAGGGCGCCATGGCGCTGGGGCTGCTGCTGGTGCTGGCGGACCTGGTCCGGCCGATGAGGCGAGGCGAGCGCCCGGCGACCGGCGTGTCGTGACGCGGGCCCGGGCTCGGCGCGATCGCGGGCGGGGCGTGATCGGCTACTCTGTGCGCTCGATCGGAGTGGGCGACAAGAGGGAGGCCGAAGAGTGCGCGCGCTTGCATTGCTGGCGATGGGCGTGGGCGTGTCGTCGGCGGCGGGCCAGCCCGTCGTGGTGCCGAACGGGGCCGCGGGGTCGGCGGGCGGGCAGGGCGTCAACACGCCGATCCGGAACCTGGGGCAGCCTCGGACCTACCAGGTTCGTCTGCGCGAGGGCGAACTGCGGCCGGCGCCGGTCGTGGCGCCGCCCGCGTACGCGACCGCGCCGGGCACGGGCAACCTCAACACGCTGGTGCGCGACGAGGCGCGGACGTACCAGATGCGGATCCCGGAGGCGGAGGTCGGCGTTCCGATCGGGAGCGAGATCGACGGGGTGTGGCTGCGGCTGGGTCAGACGGCGAGCAACCCCGCGGCGTGGCCTGCGGCGGGCGGGGCGTCGTGGAACAACTACGAGGTGGCGCTGTCGGAGGACGCCAACCCGGGGTCGAACCTGTCGAGCGGCTTCGGCGCGAACCAGCGGAACGCGGTCATGGTGCGGCGAGGGCCGCTGGCGATCCCGGCGGGGCTGTTCCTGGGCGGATCGAGCCCGAACCCGTGGGGGGCGCCGATCCGGTTTCAGCGGCCCTACCGGTACGCGGGCGGGAACCTCATCCTGACGGTGACGCACGACGGGAGCGGGCAGGCGCTGAACGTGGCGGCGATGGACGTGGTCTCGCGCCCGGGACAGGCGATCGCGGCGACGTCGTTCCGCGCGGCGACGGGGTCGGCGACGACGTGGCACGTCGTGCAGCTGTCGCGGCCCGGGCTGCGCGTGGGGGACGCGCTGGGCGGTCTGTCGTTCAGGCTGGAGGACATGACGATGGCGGCGTGGCCGCCCTCGGCGGCGTCGTGGGGGAACTACGAACTCACGCTGGGCGAGGACGCCCGCCCGGGGCTGGACCTCGGGGCGCTGCTGGCGGAGAACCAAGCGAACGCGGTGGCGGTGCGGGCGGGCGCGCTGGCGCTGGCGGCGGGCGCGTTCCCGGTGGGCGGCTCGCCCAAGCCCTGGGGCCCGGAGATCGCGTTCGACCGGCCCTGGGCCTACGCGGGCGGGAACGCGGTGCTGACGCTGAGCCACGACGGGGGGTCGCTGGCGGCGGAGCCGCCCTTCCTGGACTCGGTGACGGCGGCGGGCGACACGATGACGGCGTCGTCGTTCCGGGCGGCGTTGGGGACGACGCCCGGGAACCCGCTGGCGGTGGTGCGTCTGTCGGCGTGCCCGACGGGCTGGGCGGCGCTGCCGGCGTCGAACGCGAACGTGGCGGGGGACACGGCGTCGTCGGACCTGCTGCATCGGCAGGCGCGGACCTACCAGGCGCAGGTGTCGGCGGGGCAGTTGGCGGGCGTCACGCCGGGCGAGGTGATCACGGCGATCCAGTTCCGCAACGACGAGAGCGCGACGAACCCGGCGAGCTGGCCGCCGGCGGGCGGCGCGAGGTTCGAGGACTACGAGATCATGCTGAGCCAGGCGGGGCAGGGTTTGGGGTCGTTCGGATCGTCGGTCGCGGGAAACCAGCGGTCGCCGGTCACCGTGAGGCGGGGCCCGCTGGAGATCGCGGCGGGTTCGTACGCACGCGGGTCTTCGTGGGGGCCGGAGATTCCCATCCAGGCGTACACGTACCGGGGCGGCGACCTGGTGGTCACGGTGTCGCACGGGGGGCACGGGCAGGCGTCGGGATACGCGCTCGACGCGGCGACGCCGGCTCCGTCGGTCGCCAAGGCCGGGAGCAAGGACTCGTTCCGCTCGGAGCAGATCGCCGTCGGCGGGCCGGTGTCGCTGATCCGGGCGAGGGCGAGGGCGACGTTCGGGTCGGAGGTGCTGTGGGAGGGCGGCTCGATCGTGAACCGGGCGTTCGGCGGAGCGTCGGGCGCGGACGCGAGCGTGCTTGTTCCGCCCGACCAGGCCATGGGGTTCGTTGCCCGCGCCGACGCCGGGTCGGGGGTGGCGGACCGGCTGGACGTGGTGTCGGCTTTCGGCTGGAGGCTGGATTCGGTGGAGATGTTCGCCTTCCAGACGGGGGCGGGGACGGGCGCGAGCACGATCACGCAGACGGTGGTGAACGTGTGGCGGGGCGTGCCGCGGCAGGCGGGGTCGGAGCTGGTCGCGGCCCACACGGGCGTGCTGGGCGATGCATGGTCCGGGGTCTACCGGGCCGCGGCGGCGACGCCCGGGGACACGCAGCGGCCCGTGCGCCGGATCCGCGTGGACATGGGGGGGGTGGTGGTGTCGTCGGGGGCGTACTTCGTGGAGATGGCGTTCCGCGGGTCGGGGGCGCTGGAGGGTCCGCTGGTGGCGCCGGCGCCGTCGTACTGCGGCGCGGAGGCGGGGCACGGGCTGGCGCTGTCGGCGGGCGGAGTCGCGGCGCCGGCGATGGACGGGGGCAAGCGGGTGTCCTTCCCGTTCGTGGTGCGCGGGTTCGCCATCGCGTGCGCCGGGGACTACAACGGCGACGCGGCGGTGGACTTCAACGACTTCCTGACCTTCCTCAACGACTTCAACATGCAGAGGCCCCGGGCCGACCTGAATGGCGACGGGACGTGGGACTTCAACGACCTGCTGGCGTTCCTGAACGTGTTCAACGAGGCGTGTTAGCGGATCGGGATCCGGCGGGAGCGGGTCACGGGCGGAGCGCCCGATGACGCGGGGCGTTCCCGGCGAGCGGGAATGCCCGGGTGGCAGGCGTGGAGCCGTGAGGCGGCACGCTCCTCGATCGCCCCACGAGGCCGATCCCATGCCTCCCCGGGGCGGGAGGCGTGGCACACGGCATGCCGGGTTCGGCGGGAGGGGGGTGGGAACCCCCGTCCGGGGCGGGCGTGATCGCTGTTAGACTCCTGGAGGTGGTTCCGGGCCCAAGGAGGTTGGTCGCGTGTCGAGTGGTCCGTCCGGGCATGAGCACGACATCGCCGCGGCGGTGACGCGCGCGGTGGAGCGCTACCGCCAGAGCCGGGCAACGGGGAGGGCGGTCGGGGTCGACGAGGTCCTGGACGTGGCGGCGGACAGTTCGGACTTCCTGGCGACGCGGACGGCGGTGATCAGGGCGATCTCGGAGGGGGCGACGGCCGACGGGAGCCACCCGTCCCCGCCGACGTCGGGCGGCGCGGCGGACATGCCCAAGATCGACGGGTACGGCCTGGTGGGGTGCCTGGGCCGGGGCGGCATGGGCGTGGTGTACGAGGGGTACCAGGAGGCGACGGGGCGTCGCGTGGCGGTGAAGTTCCTGCTGGACGCGGCGGTGGCGGGCGAGGCGGCCCGCAAGCGCTTCGAGCGCGAGGTGGAGGTGGTGGCGGGGCTGCAGCACCCGGGGATCGTGTCGATCATCGACTCGGGGGTGCGGCGGGGCCGGTACTTCTACGTGATGGAGTACGTGGAGGGCAAGCCGCTGGACGAGGCGCTCAAGCCCGGCTCGACGGACGTTCGGCGGTGCCTGGAGCTGATGATCCGGGTGTGCGAGGCGATGGACTACGCGCACCAGCGGGGCGTGCTGCACCGGGACTTGAAGCCCTCGAACATCCTGGTGGACGAGCGGGGCCAGCCGCACCTGCTCGACTTCGGGCTGGCCAAGCGGGTGGAGACGGGCGAGGGGGGGTCGCGTCCCGGGCTGGCGCTGACGATGTCGGAGCCGGGTCAGCTGCTGGGGACGGTGGCGTACATGTCGCCGGAGCAGTCGCTGGGGCGCGCCGAGAGCGCGAGCGTGCGGACGGACGTGTACTCGCTGGGGGTGATCGCCTACGAGCTGGTGGCGGGGTCGTTGCCGGTGAAGATGGGGGGATCGCTGCGCGACGTCCTGGCGCGGATCGCGGAGACCGACCCGTCGCCGGTGTCGGCGCTGCGCGGCGGGGTGGGCAAGGACCTGGACGCGGTGCTGCTCCGGGCGCTGGAGAAGGCGCCGGAGCGGCGGTACGCGACGGCGGGGGAGCTCGCGGCGGAGTTGCGGCGGGTCGTGCACCACGAGCCGGTGCTGGCGCGGCGGGTCGGGCCGATGGGGCGGGCGTGGCGCTGGAGCAAGCGGAACCGGGCCCTGTCGATCACGGGGGCGGCGGCGGTCGTGGTGCTGGCGGGGGTGTCGGCGGTGCTCATCCTCCGCGTGCTCGAGGAGCGCGACCGCGCCAACGCCAACGCCCGTGAGAACCTCAGGAACTTCCAGTTGGCCCAGCAGGCGCTGGTGGAGTCCAAGCAGAACGAGCGGTACGCCCGGGAGAACTTCGGGATCCTGCGCGGGATCCTGGAGTCGGCCGACCCGGAGCGTCAGGGGGAGCTGACGGTGCGGCAACTGCTGGACACGGCGAGCGCGCGGCTGGATGCCTCGCCGCCGGAGCTGGACCTGACGGAGGCGTCGATCCGCGAGATCCTGGGGTCGGTGTACCGGAAGTTCGGGAGCTACCGGCGGGCGGAGGCGAACCTGGCGCGGGCGCTGGACATCCGCCAGAAGCACCCGGGGGACGACGCGGCCCTGGCGGACTGCCTGCACCACCTGGCGGCGGCGCTGTGGTGGCAGGGCGAGTACGACCGGGCGGAGGGGTACTACACGCGCTCGCTGGAGATCCGGCGCCGGCTCTTCCCCGGCGATCACCGCGACACGGCGACGAGCCTGACGCACCTGGCGGCGTGCCGGCTGAGGCAGGGCAGCCGCGAGGCGGCGCAGGCGCTCTACGAAGAGGCGTTGGAGATGCGGCGGCGGATGCTGGGACCGGAGCACGAGGAGGTTGCGCAGTCGCTCAACAACCTCGCCAAGTGCTACATGGAGGCCGAGGAGTTCGACACCGCGGAGGGCCTGTTCCGGCAGGCGCTCGAGATGGTGAGGCAGGTCCGGGGCGACACGTACGCGGGGACGGCGGCTGCGTCGCAGAACCTCGCCGCGTGCCTCTTCGAGAAGGGCGACCTGGCCGGTTCCCGCGAGGCGTATCGGCGGGCGCTGGAGATCCGGACGGGGCTGTTCCGCACCGGGCACCACCTGACGGGCGCAAGCATGGTCGGGCTGGCGCAGGTCGAACTGGCGACGGGCGACGTGACGGACGCGGAGGGTCATGCGCGCGATGGGGTGGCGATGTATGAGCGGCACGGCCGCACGGCCCACCCCGACTACGCGGAGGCCCTGGCGACGCTGGCCGGCGTGCTCGCGGCGACGTCGCGGTGCTCGGAGGCGGAGCCGCTGCAGTCCCGGGCGATCCAGGTCACGAGCGAATCGCTCCCGCTGGACGAGCGGCAACTGGCGACACTCCAGGGTCGGCTCGGCGAGTGCCTCATGGCCCTGGGACGGCACTCGGAGGCCGAGGCGATCCTCCTGGAGAGCCACCGCCGGCTCGTCGCCGTGCGGGGGGCGTCGAGCCGGGCCGCGTCGGCGGCGGCGGAGCGCCTGGTGCGGCTGTACACGGCGATCGGTGACGCGGGGCGTGCGGCGGCGTACAGGCGCCGCTAATGGCGCGAGCCGGAAGTCCGTGGACGGAGCGCCCCGGGTGCCACGGGTCATCGGGCGCTTCGCCCGTGACCCGTGCGGGTCGGGTGTCGGGATCAGGGCGGCACGGGCGAGCCGCCGAGCGGCTCGCCCGTGGCACCCGCGGCGCCCGCCCGCGCCTTTGGGCGCATTCTTCCGACTCACGCCACGAGTGGTGTGTGTCGGAAGTCCGTGGACGGATGCGCTCCGGGTGCCACGGGTCATCGGGCGCTTCGCCCGATGACCCGTGCGGGTCGGGTGTCGGGATCAGGGCGGCACGGGCGAGCCGCAAGGCGGCTCGCCCGTGGCACCCGCGGCGCCCGCCCGCGCCTTTGGGCGCATTCTTCCGACTCACGCCACGAGTGGTGTGTGTCGGAAGTCCGTGGACGGATGCGCTCCGGGTGCCACGGGTCGGGTGTCGGGAGCAAGGCGGCACGGGCGAGCCGCAAGGCGGCTCGCCCGTGGCACCCGCCGGCGGCTTGGTGCGCGTTCTTCCGACTCGCGTCACGAGCGCCGGCGCCGTCGGAGCAGGATCAGCGCGGGCGCCAGCGCGACCGTCGAGGGCGCCGGCACGTCGACGTAGCCGACGCCCTCGACGAGGATGCGGTAGCGTCCGGCATCGCCGACGCCTTCCCAGCCGTCGTGGACCTGGGTGCCCGCGGCGCCGTCGGGCCCCGAGATCTCGGTGGGCTTGGCGAAGTTGAAGATGTCCTTGCCGACGGCGGTGGGCGAGCGCCCGCGACCGCAGATGGCCAGGGCGTAGACCCCGGGCTTGCTGATGCGGGCGCCCGAGCCATCGTTGGCGGGTCCGTCGATGAGCGAGCCGGGGACGCGGCGCTGGTCGACGATGGTGTCGTCGTTGCCGAGGAGGCCGAAGGCCTCGGGCCCGCCCTTGCCGTCGATCACCGTGAAGATGAAGAGCTGGGTGTCGAAGCCGACGTCGATGGTGTCGAAGCGGAAGCGCGTGGGCGTGAGCACGCGGACAAGGAACATGTCGACCAGGTCGGGCGCGGCGAGTGACGCGCCCAGCGTCCCCTGGATCGATCGCAGCTCGCCCGTGCCGACGACGGGCTGGGCGAGGGTGACAAAGGACCCGGCGTCCCCGGTCTCGATCCAGTCCGGGCCGGCGAGTGCGGCACCGGGCGCGACGGCGAGAAGCGCGGTCGGGAGGGAGAATGGGCGCATGGGAGGGGGCTCCGTGGGTGGCGCGGAGCGCGGGCGCCTCATCAGGGGTCGCGCCACCGTCACTCAATGTGCCCCCGATTCCGGGATCGGCAAGCGAGTTGCGGCGAAATCGCGCGAAATCTCACACGGACCGGGCCGGCTCAGCGCCGGCGCCGGGCCAGGAGAGCGCCGGCCAGCCCCAGGGCCGCGAGCGCCGAGGGGGCGGGGACCTGAGAGAACCCGACGCCCTCGAGTTCGATCCGGTAGCCGCCGACGGCGCCCCGCCCGTACCAATGGGAGAGCGGGTCATCGCCGCCGTAGCCGTCGGGCCCCGAGATCTCGGTGGGTCTGTCGAAGCGGAAGATCGGGCCTTCGTAGCTCATGGGGACGCGCCCGAAGCCGGTGATGGCGAGGAGGTAGAGACCGGGCTTGTAGATGCGTGCGCCGGAGCCGTCGTTGGCGGGGCCGTCGATGAGCGAGCCCATGACAGGGGATCCGTGGAGCAGGCCGTCGTTGTTGCCCAGGAGGCCGAAGGCCCCCTCGCCCGAATCGCCGCCGATCTCGAAGATGAACACCTGGGTGTCGAAGGCCGCGTGCCTGAGGTCGAACTTGAAGGTCTTGGGGTTGGTCACGCGGATGAAGTAGAGGTCTTCGTAGTCGGAGTCGGAGAGCCCCTCGCTCAGCGTGCCGGAGATCGTGCCCAGGTTGCCCTGGCCCACCGTCACCTGGGCGCCATCGGGGAACGACCCCGCGTCTCCCAGCTCGACCCAGTCCGGACCGGCCAAGGCGTTGCCGCCGGCAACGCACAACACGAACCCCGCACAGAAACGCACCATCGCGCGCATGTCTCCCTCCATCCCCCCCGGGGGGCTGAGCCCCAGCCCGCCGTCGAACGCTCCTATTCGTTCGCGCAGGTCCCGTGCACAGTCTACTTGAAAAGCCGGGGTCCGTCCATGTGAAGTCGGTTGGCCGATGGAGGGCGGGCGGCTGGGTTGGCGGCCTGTTCGAGAGGCCGTTCGCCGGTGCTCGTGCGCACGGCCGCGGATCCCCGGGGCCCGCCCAAACGCACGCCGAATGAAGATCGTCGAGGCAACCGCGCGGCCCCGGCGGAACGGCGGCCTGACCGCGTCGGCGCCGTCCTCCGGCTCGGGAAGACCCGGCGGGTCGTCGACGTCGTCGTCCGGGAGCGGCTCGGGCAGTGGCAACGGGTCGAGTTCGAGCGGGGGGAGCACGGGAACTCACTCGATCTGAAGTCCCGGCCGATGGGTGCCGATGAAACTTGGGGAGCGCCGACCTCGCGGGTCGGGTAGAATCTGCCGGATTCATGGTGCAGCCTCTGCGCAACCTGCTGATCGTCCTCGGCGTGGTGGGCTTCTTGCTTCAAGCCCTCGCCGTCGGCGGTGGCGCCGGCCAAGCGATGTGCGTCGGTTGTGAGCGTGGTTGGTGGACCATCAGCCCGCCATGTGCGCCTGAACAGGGTGTCGATTGCTGCGACAAGGGCGAGGACGATGGGACGACGCCCGCTCACAGCGATCATTCCCAAGGGCGGAGCAACGACGATTGCGGGTGCATCGACATCCCGCTGCCGCACGGGACGCCACTGGCCGCGGCCGCACCGCGGATTGAGCAGGGGAGCGGCTGGGACACGCCTGTAGCCATCGCGGTTCTCTGGCAGAGGCGTACCCGGGACGTTTTCCCCATTCGCACGACGTGGGCGCGAGCCGGACCTGAATCTGCACCACGGCTCTTGACGCCGCTCGCCCGGTTCACGGTGTTGGTCATCTAGCTCCCAACCGGAGGGTCAGGGTTCGGCCGGACCTGTACCCGGCTGCGCTCACGCCCGGACGTCGCCATCGTGGCGTCCCGCCGCGCCGGTCATCCTGTTGGAGCATCCAGATGCCGCATCGGGCGAACACCGCCTTGTTATTCACCGTCTGCCTCAGCGCCGCCGCGGGGCTGGCCGGCTGCGCCGGGGATGGTGCGCTGACCGGCCGCAAGATCCTCGATGACCTGGAACGGGCGCGGGTGCCAGCGCCGGACACAACGGGGCGCGCTCCGGAGGCAGCGGCCGACCTGCCGGCATCGGGCCCGGTCTCGCTCGCCGACCTCCTGACGGTCGCGGAGGCGAGGAACCCCGAACTCGCGGCCGCCCGGAGCGGGGTCGGCGTCGCGGCGGGTCAGCGTTGGCAAGCGTCGCTTTACCCAAACCCCCGGGCCGACGTGTCCGTCGAGGATGTCTCATGGCGCAACGGCGCTGGAGACGTCAAGACCACGGTGGGCTTCACGCAGCCGATCGTTCTGGGCAACCGTCGGCACGCCGCGGTGGACGCGGCGAGCGCGGAGGAGGCGGCTCGAGTCGCCGAAGTCGAAGCCCGTCGCCGCGCGGTATTCGGCGACATCGCCGCGGAGCATGCACGCCTGGTCGCGGTCCGCGAGCAGGAGCGCCTCTACGGCGAGCTTCGAGACCTGGCCAACCGCACCCTCGCCGGCGCACAGACGCGTTTCGAGGCTCGCGCCGCCCCGGAGCTCGATGTCATTCGGCCCCGGGTCGAGTTGTACCGGATCGAGGCATCCCTCGCCCGGCTCGCGCAGGAGCGGATGGCCTGTGCCCGTGCGCTTGGCCTGTTGGTCGGCGGGGTGGATGTTGACGCCGCGCGCCTCACGGGCGAGTTGCCGCCCGTTCCCGGCGCGCTCGACATTGCCGCCCTGGAATCGACGGTGCGGGCCACGCACCCGGCCCTCGCCGTCGCCGACCGGGAGATCGATGCGGCGACGGCCACGCTCGCGCGGGTCGATGCCGAGCGAGCCCCGGACCTCGACGTCCGCGTGGCCGCCGGGCATCGCGGCGAGAGTGACGACGGGATCGTCGAGTTCGGCGTCGGCATGACGCTCCCTTTGTGGGACACCCGCCAAGGGGACATCCTGTCGTCTCGATTCGAGGTCATGCGAGCGCGCCAGCGGCGTGCCGCGATCGAGAACGACCTGTTGGGGCGCCTGTCGGAGGCCGCCGGCGCGTACGCGGCGGCGCGAGCGCAGTTGGACACGTTCCGCGACCGGATCGTGCCCGATGCCCAGCGGGCCTTCGACCAGGTGGGGGAGGGGTACCGGGGCGGCCGTTCTTCGTTCCTCGATCTTCTCGACGCGCAACGGACGGGGACCGAGGCCCGCGTGGCCCTCGTCGACCTGGCCCGCGCGGTGGCGGCTGCTCGGGCGCGAGTGATCCAGGTTGTGGGTCCGGACGGCCTCGGCGAGGGCCCCGATGTCCCTCCCCAGCCGCCCGTCCTGCCGGTCGAATCCATCCCCGCGGAGCGCCCCCAGGGCGCGGAGGTCAAGCCATGAGCGTGAGAATGTCGGCTTTCGGGGCCATGATCGCGGCCCTTTCGTTCTTCGGCGCGTGCGACACCAAGTCCGACGGGACCGGAGCCAGGAGTGGAACCACGCAGTCCGCTTCCAAGCCGGACGCCTCGGGCCGGTGCCCGCACCAGATCAAGCAGGAGAAGTGTCCGTTCTGCACCCCGCGGCTCGTGGAATCGGACGGGTTCTGCGGCGAGCACGGGGTGGCCGAAGCCCTGTGTGCGCAGTGCCGTCCGTATCTCAAGGCCGCGTTCCGGGCCAAGGGCGACTGGTGCGGCGAGCACAATGTCCCGGAGTCGCAGTGCGTGCAGTGCAACCCCGCGCTCAAGGAGAAGATGAACCCCGGCGAGCACGGCGCGGCAGCCCCCGCGGGCGACGGCACGGGCGGCGCCTCGCCTTGCGAGCACGGCATCGCCAGGACCAGGTGCCCCTTCTGCACTCCGTCGCTCATCGAGAGCGACGGCCTTTGCAGGGAGCACGACGTCGCGGAGGCGTTGTGCGTCAAGTGCCGGCCCTACCTCGAAGGGGCCTTCAGGGCCCGGGGCGATTGGTGCAACGAGCACAGAACCCCCGAGTCGCAGTGCGTTGAGTGCCACCCCGACCTGAAGAACAAGCCCGGGGCACGGGGCTGAGGAGACCGTCATGGTGTCGATCACACGCCTTGTGCTGCTGGCCTCAGCGCTGTTGTCGGGGGCGGCTGTTCCATCAACTCGCGCCCAGCCCCCCCCGGTTCCCCCGTCGCGGTCGGCGTCGTGCCCGCATGGCATCGACGGCACCGCGTGCCCGTTCTGCGACCCATCGCGCGTCGAGCGGCTGGGGACGTGCGAGGAGCACGGCGTGCCGGAGGCCCTGTGCGTCGAGTGTCGGCCCTTCCTGAAGGCGGCGTTCGTCGCGGCCGGGGATTGGTGCACTGAGCACGACACCCCCGAGTCTCAGTGCCGGGTCTGCAACCCCGCGTCCGCGCGGGACGCGGCTGCGCGGGCTCGGTCGGCGGGCGCCGATCTCCGCTGGCAACAAGAGCCGTCGCTGACCTGCTCGACGTCGGCGGCGGTGGTGACGCTCGCTTCCCCGGCAGTCGTGCGTGCCGTCGGATTCGAGTACGCCCAGGTGCGGGCGGCCCCCCTCACCCGGACCGTGGAGAGGGACTCGGAGCTCGCGTACAACGCGACGCGGTATGCGCGGCTGTCATCCCGGGCCGCCGGCGTTGTTGCCGAGGTAGTCAAGGACCTCGGAGAGACCGCGGAGAGGGGAGACGTGCTCGCGGTCGTTGAGTCCACCGACGTGGGCTCGGCCAAGAGCGACCTGCTCCAGGCGTTGGAGCTGGTGAAGCTGTGGGAGGCCAACGCGACCCGGGAGCGGGCCCTTGTCGAGAGGGGTGTGGGGGTCGAGCGCGAGGCGCTGGAGGCGGAGACCAAGGCCGCCGAGAGCCGCATCGGCGCGAACCGCGCCCGCCAGCGGCTGCGGAACTTCGGCCTCTCGAAGGAGCACATCGAGGCGGTGGAGAGGGACGGCGACACGTCGTCCCTCCTCCAACTCCGCGCGCCCTTCGGCGGCACGATCGTCGAACGCGCGGTGGTCACGGGCGAGCTGGTCGAGCCGGGCAGGCTCGTGGTCGCGGTTGCCGACACGGGCACGATGTGGGCGATGGTGGACCTCTCGGAGAGCGACATGGCCGTCGTCCAGCCTGGGCAGCAGGCCTCGGTCACGGTGGATGGGCTTCCGGGACGGACCTTTGCCGGTCGACTCACCTGGATCAGCACGCAGGTGGACCCCAGGACGCGGACTGTGAAGGCGCGAGTTGAACTGGACAACGGCCAGGGCGTGCTGCGAGCGAACATGTTCGGGCGGGCCCGGATCAGCGCGGGCGACAGCCGCCGGGCGGTGACGGTCCCGAAAGAGGCCGTCCAGTGGGAGGGCTGCTGCAATGTCGCCTTCGTTCGGGGAGAGACGGAGGGCACGACATTCCGGCCCGCCCGCCTGGTTCTCTTGCATGACGCCGGCGACCGCTACGAGGTGGCCGGGGGCCTTGAGCCCGGGGACACCATCGTCACCCGGGGCAGCTACATCCTCAAGAACGAGATCCTCAAGAACGCGGTCGGAGCGGGGTGCTGCGAGGTCGACTACCTGAAGAAGTAGCGTCTTCGCAAGGCAGGCGCCACGGCGTGCCCGGAGTTCTCAATGCTGAACTGGATCATCGGCTGGTCTTTGCGCCACCGCCTCCTGGTCATGCTCGGGTCGTTGGCGTTCGTCGTGTGGGGGCTGCATTCCCTTTCGCGGCTCCCCATCGACGCCTTCCCCGACACGACGCCGGTGCAGGTGCAGGTCAACACCGCGGCGCCGTCGCTCTCGCCGGAAGAGGTGGAGAGCCAGATCACCCAGCAGGTCGAGGTCGCCGTCTCGGGACTCCCGCGGCTCGCGGGCGTGCGCTCGATCTCCAGGTTCGGGCTCTCGCAGGTTACGGTGACCTTCGAGGACGGCACCGACATCTACTTCGCCCGCCAACTCATCAACGAGCGGCTCGGGACCGTCGCACTCCCCGAGGGCATCGAACGGCCGGAGATGGGGCCGATCGCGACAGGGCTGGGCGAGGTGTTCCACTACCTCGTGGTGGGCAAGGGCGACACGCCGGCCTCGCTCACCGAGCTGACCAGCGCGCAGGACTGGATCATCGCGCCACGACTCCGCCAGGTTCGCGGCGTGGCCGAGGTCAACACCTGGGGCGGCCGTGTCAAGCAGTACGAGGTGATCGTCGAGCCGAGCCGGCTGATCAAGCATGACCTCACGCTGGCCGAGGTCGCGGACGCGCTTGCCAGGAACAACGCGAGTGTGGGCGGAGGCCAGGTCACGCGCGGCGGGGAGTCGATGCTCGTGCATGGGGTGGCCCTCACGTCGAGCATCGAGCAGATCGCCAACGCCGCCATCAAGGCCGAGGGCGGCACGCCGGTGCGCGTCCGCGACGTCGCCGTCGTGCGGGAAGGGCATGAGATCAGACGCGGGGCTCAGGGGAGAGAACAGCCACGAGGTCACGCGCCGCCTGGACGAGCGGCTCCGCGAGGCGCGGGCGTCGCTGCCATCGAACGTCGGCGTGCGGGTGGTCTACCGCCGCACCGACCTCGTAGACCAGGTCATCAACACGGTCACCGAGAACCTCCTGCTCGGGGCCTTGTTCGTGATCGCCGTCCTTTTCACCTTCCTGGGCAACATACGCGCCGGCCTCATCGTCGCCCTGGCCATCCCGATGGCGATGCTCTTCTCCTTCAGCCTCATGATGCAGTTCGGCATCGCCGCGAGCCTGCTCAGCCTCGGCGCCATCGACTTCGGGCTGGTGGTCGACAGCTCGGTCATCGTGGTCGAGAACAGCGTCCGCCGGATCGGGCACGACCACGAGCACGGCGGGAAGACGCCGATCCTCGACATCGTGCGCGACGCGGCCGTCGAGGTGCGCAGGCCCACCATGTTCGGCGAGCTCATCATCATGATCGTGTTCCTGCCGATCCTGCTGCTGGAAGGGGTCGAGGGGAAGCTCTTCAGGCCCATGGCGCTCACGGTCGTCTTCGCGCTCCTCAGTTCGCTCCTCTTCTCGCTCACGCTCACCCCCGTGCTGTGCAGCCTGTTCATCGGGCGCCGAATCAAGGAGCGGGAGAACTGGCTTGTGCGCGGCGTGCAGTGGGCCTACCGCCCGTTCGTGCACCTCGCCCTCCGCCTCAGGTGGGCGGCCGTGGGCCTCGGGGTCCTGATCGTGGCCGGCGGCGTTCTGCTCTCGGCCCGGCTGGGGACCGCCTTCATCCCTCGCCTCTACGAGGGGGCGATCGTCGCGAACGTCGTCCGCCTCGCGGGGGTCTCCATCGATCAGTCCACCGACTACAACTCGCGCATCGAGCGCTTCCTGCTGGAGCAGTTCCCCGACGAGATCGAGTACGTCTGGACCCGGCTCGGCACGGCCGCGGTCGCGACCGACCCGATGGGGATCGAGCAGAACGACGTGTTCATGACGCTCAAGCCTCGCAAGGGTTGGACCAGGGCGGGGACGCAGGCGGAACTCTCCGAGGAGGTCTCAAGGGCGCTCGGGGCCTTGCCGGGCGTCCGCTCCATCATGACGCAGCCGATCGAGATGCGCATGAACGAGATGATCGCCGGCGTCCGCGCCGACGTGGGGGTTCTTGTCTTCGGCGACGACCTCACCCAACTCGGGACGATCGCGGGACAGGTCCGATCGATCGTCGAGTCGATCCCGGGTGCTCACGACGTCTCAGCCGAACAGTTGACCGGGTCCCCGGTCCTGCTGATTCGCGTTGACCAGGACGCCGTTGCCCGCTACGGCATCCCCGCCCAGCACGTGCTCGAGATGGTGCGGGCCCTCGGTGAGATCAAGATCGGCCAGGTACGGGAGGGCCAGCGCCGGTTCGACCTCACGCTCGAACTGCCCGACGGCTACCGCGACGACCCGGACGCGGTCGCGGGGATCATGGTTCCGACGCCGGGGGGCGAGCGCATCCCGCTCGCGAGGCTGGCCCGGATCTCGCCTGCCGCGGGCCCAACGGTGGTGAACCGCGACTGGGGCAAGCGGCGGATCGTCGTGCAGGCCAACGTCCGCGGGCGCGACCTGGGGTCGTTCGTGTCCGAGGCACGGGAGCGCATCGCCCAGGATGTCCCGATGCCCGCGGGGTACTACGTGGCCTTCGGGGGCCAGTTCGAGCACTACGAGCGCGCGGCGCGGCGCCTGTACGTCGTCGTCCCGATCGTCATTCTCTCCATCGCCTTCCTGCTCTACTTCAGCATCGGGAGCATCCGCGACGCTCTGATCGTGCTGACGGGGGTGCCCTTCGCGGCGCTGGGCGGTGTCGCCGCGCTGCTCTTGCGGGGGCTGGATTTCACGGTCTCCGCGGCCGTGGGGTTCATCGCCGTCTCCGGGGTCTCGATGCTCACCGGCCTGGTGCTCGTGTCCACCATCCGGCAGCGCATCGTGGCTGGGGCTCCCATCAACGAGGCGATCGAGCAGACGCGGCTGATCCGCCTGCGGCCGATCCTCATGACCGCCCTGGTCGCGGCGCTGGGCTTCATCCCGATGGCCCTCAACCGGGGCGTGGGCGCCGAGGTCCAGCGCCCGCTGGCGACCGTGGTGATCGCCGGCATCCTGACCGACAACCTCCTCACGCTCTTCGTGCTGCCCGCGATGTACTCACTCTTCGGCGGGCGGGACCTGCGCCGCCGGACCGTCAAGGCGCTTGACCACCTTCCGGCCGAGCGCCATCCCGATCGTTGAGCCCCAGAGCCGGCGCTGCCAACAGGCGGACGGGACTGCGAGGGTTCCACGCGTGCTGAACCCTGAGGGACATGGACCGCATCGCCGGCTGGAGACCGAGACGATGGATGGGCGAGGCGCATCATGCGGATCCGCATCCCATGGCGCGCGTTCGGCACGTGTTGGGGGCCGCGCCCGGCGGGGTTCGTGGGGTGATGGGCGCCGACATGGAGGTCGGCGATGTTCATCAAGGAACGGGTGTCGGGTGATCAGGATCGCCTGCGTGCGCTGGCCCGCGCGGAGAAGGTGGTCGAGCGGGGGTGGCCCGCTCGTCAACTCCTGTTCCGTGTGCTGTGAAGGTCCCGATGGACCCCGGGCGGGTCGCGGAGTCTCTCGATGAGGCGGACGGGGGATACGCCGGAGCAGATCGTCAACAAGATGCGCGAGGCCGACACGATGCCGGCGGCGGGCCGGGCGGTGGCGCAGGTCGTGCGGGCGCTGGGCGTCAGCGAGCAGACGTTCGGGCGTTGGCCGGGCACTGCCCCCTCATCGCGGGCCAGCACTACCTCCAGACCCGCGACGCCAAATTCACGCGGCGTCGGGCGTGGGCGAGGCGGCAGCACCTCCGACAACAGAACCGGCCCATCGCGCGCGCCCAGGCGAGGCCGCACCCGAACAGCCCCGGCGAGAACACGCTGAGAATCAGGGCGTTGTGGCACCGCTTGGCGTTCGGTGTGACCCGTTGGAAAGCGGGAAAGTGGGCGCAACAGGACTCGAACCTGTGACCTCGGCTATGTGACAGCCGCGCTCTAGCCAACTGAGCTATGCGCCCGCAGGGCTCGATGGTAGCCGGGCCGGGGGGCCGGCGGGGCTGGCGGGGCGGGGGTCTGGCGGGGTATGGTGCCCGCCATGGGCGGAGCGCGGGCGAGAATCGCCGATCGGCTGGCGGGGTTCGGGACGTCGATCTTCACGGAGATTACGGGGCTGGCGCTCGCGCACGGGGCGGTGAACCTGGGGCAGGGGTTCCCCGACTTTGACGGGCCCGGCTGGATCAAGGACGCGGCGACCCGTGCCATGGCCGCGGGTCACCACCAGTACCCGCGGATGTTCGGGGTTCCCGAACTCAATCGGGCGATCGCGGCGCAGTATTCGCGGCGGGGCGGACCGACGTTCGACCCCGAGCGCGAGGTCACGGTGACCACGGGTTGCACCGAGGCGATCTGCTGCGCGTTCCTTGGGCTGCTCAACCCGGGTGACGAGGTGGTGCTCTTCCAGCCGTTCTTCGACATCTACCGGGCGGCGACGGCGTTGTCGGGGGTGACGCCGCGGTTCGTGACGCTGCGTCCGCCGGCGCCGGGGTCGGGGTCGGGGTTCTGGTTCGATCCGGAGGAACTGCGGTCGGCGTTCTCGTCGCGGACGCGGGCGATCGTGGTGAACACGCCGCACAACCCGACGGGGAAGGTGTTCACGCGGGAGGAGCTGGGGCTGATCGCCGACCTGTGCGTGCGGCACGACGCGGTGGCGGTCACGGACGAGGTGTACGAGCACCTGTTCTACGACCCCGGCGTCGAGCACGTGTTCATGGCGACTCTGCCGGGGATGCGCGAGCGGACGCTGACGCTCAGTTCGATCGGCAAGACGTTCAGCGTGACGGGGTGGAAGATCGGTTGGGCGGCGGGCCCGGCGGACCTGACGGGGGCGGTGCGGGCGGCGCACCAGTTCGTCACGTTCAGTTCGACCACGCCCATGCAGCACGCGGCGGCGGAGGCGCTGGAGCGGGGCCACGGGGCGATCGCCGCGCTGCGGTCGGACCTGGGGTCGCGGCGGGACGAGCTTGCGCGGATCCTGGGGCACGCCGGCTTCGTCCCGCACCATGCGCCCAGCGGGTACTTCATCATGGCGGATCTGGGCGGGCTGCCGTTCGCGGACGACCGCGAGGCGTGCCGGAGGCTGCCCGCGGAGTACGGGGTGGCGGCGATCCCGCCGAGCGTCTTCTACGACGACCCGGGCCTGGGGTCGCGGATGGTGCGGTTCGCGTTCTGCAAGCGGCGCGAGACGATCGAGGAGGCGGGTCGGCGGCTGGCGGGGCTGCGCCGGTAGGGCGGCGGTGCGATGCTCCCCGACACGGTAGATTGACGGCATGATCGCACGCCTGGGCCTGTTCCTCAGCCGCGTCTTCCGAGCCACCGCGCCCGACCCCTTCGTCATCGCGATCGTGCTGCTGGCGCTGACGGTGGCGCTCGGCGTGCTCGCGGGCGGCGCCGAGGGGGCCGGGGGGCGGGCGGTGGGCGCGATCGACGCGTTCCGCGAGCAGCCCGGTCGGCCTCACATGTGGTCGCTGCTGGCCTTCGGGATGCAGATGTGCGTGGTGCTGGTGTCGGGGCACGCGCTGGCGTCGTCGGGTCCGGTGCGGCGGGCGATCGAGTGGGGCGCGGGCCTGCCGCGATCCGGCGCGACGGCGGCGGCGATGGTGGCCTTCGTGGCGTGCGCCGCGGCGGTGGTGAACTGGGGCCTGGGCCTGATCGTGGGGGCGCTGCTCGCGCGCGAGGTCGGGCGGAGTCTGTCGCGGCGGGACATCCCCCACCACTACCCGCTCCTGGCGGCGGCGGGGTACCTGGGGCTCATGGTGTGGCACGGGGGGTTGTCGGGCTCGGCGCCGCTCACGATGACCACGGCGGCGGGGGCCGCTCGAACGCTGGGGCCCGACTCGCTCGAGCAGCTGGCGGACGCGGGCTTCGGCGACGGCGTGCCGCTCTCCCACACGCTCGGGACCACGCTTAACCTGGTCGTGACGGGCGGGCTCGTGCTGATCGGGCCGCTGGTCGTGCTGCTCCTGGCCCCGCGGCGGCCCGAGGACCAGCGTGGCATGGACGGGTGGGCGCCCGCGCCGGGGCCGGACCGATCTCAAGCGCACGAGGGCGACGAGGATGCCGGTCCGCTGCCCCGCTGGCTCGAGACCTCGCCGACGGTGTCGATCGCGCTGGCGGCGGCGCTGGCGGCGGGGCTCTACCGCTTCGTCGACCGCGATTCGCTGTGGAGGCTCGGGCTCAACGAGGTGAACACGGGGATGATCGCGCTGGGGCTGGTGCTGCACCGTTCGCCGCGGCGGTACGTGGCGGCGGTCGACGTCGCCGTCAAGGGCTGCGGCGGGATCATCGTCCAGTTCCCCATCTACGCGGCGATCATGGCGGTGATGGGCAACACGGGGCTGGTCGCGGTGCTCGCGGACGTGGCGCGGGGGGCGTCGCCCGAGATGCTGCCGCTCGCGACGTTCGGGTCGGCGGCGGTGATCAACCTGTTCGTCCCGTCGGGCGGGGGTCAATGGGCGGTGCAGGGGCCGATCGCGTTGTCGGCGGGGCTGAGCGCGGGGGTCGACCCGGGGCGGATGATCCTGGCCGTGTCGTACGGCGACCAGTTGACCAACATGCTGCAGCCCTTCTGGGCCCTGCCGCTGCTGGCGATCACGGGGCTCAAGGCGCGGGACATCGTGGGGTACAGCTCGCTGGTGATGGTGGCGGGCGGGGCGTGGATCGTCGGGGCGCTGGTGCTCTTCTAGGGGGTCTGTCCGGCGGCGGCGGCGCCCAGGATCGCGATCCCCATCGCCGCGAGGATATGGACCCCTCGGGCGAAGGCAACACCAAGGCCGGCGATGTAGACGACGATGCCGGCGATCGCGAGGGCGACGCTGACGATGCCGCAGACCTTGCCGGCCTTGGTGTTGCCTTCGCCCGAGGGGTCCATGGCGCCCACCGCCATGGCCTTCAGGTCGCTGTTGCCCATGACCCAGGCGATGATTCCGAGGATCCACCCGAAGCCGCAGAAGAGCGTGAACACGATGGCGAGGACGCCGAGCGTCAGGACCGTGGTGCCGCGGTGGGGACGCGTGATCATCCCGGGCGCGGACGGGGGCGAATCGAACCGTGACATGGGGGCTCCTTGTTCCGGCGCGGATTGTGCCCGACGCCACCGGCCTAGCTTACCTGGCGCGACGGACGCTGTCAAAGCACGCCGCCGGGAGCCGTTGTGGCACAGCCCCCCTACCCCTCGATCAACGACGCGGAGCGCGACCTGAAGCGGCTGGTCCGGACGGCCCTCGAGGCGGCGGACGCGGGGGCGGCCGTGCGGGCGAACTGGCCCGATGAACTGCGGGATCAGGCCCCCGGATCGGTGAAGCTGGTCGCGATCGGGAAGGCGTCGCTGGAGATGGCGGCTGCGGCGGCGGCGCTGCTGGGCCCGGGGTTGGCGAGCGGCGTGTTGACGACGGTGCCCGAGCGATTCGCCGCCGCGTCCATCGACCCGCGCCTGATCGCATACCCCGCCGATCACCCCCTCCCCACGGAGCGCAATCTATCGGCGGCGCGCGCGGTGCGTGCGTTCGTCGAGGGCTGCACGCCCGCCGAGACGCTGCTGGTCCTGATCTCCGGGGGCGGGTCGGCGCACCTGACGCTGCCGGCGGAGGGGCTCTCGCTCGACGACCTGCGGGCCATCAACGGGGCGCTCCAGCGCGCCGGGGCCGACATCCGCGGCCTGAACACCGTGCGCAAGCACACGGAGGGGCTCAAGGGGGGGAGGCTGGCGACGCTGTGCCGCGCGGGGAAGATCGAGGCGCTGATCCTCTCCGACGTGATCGGCGACGACCTTCCGTCGATCGCGTCGGGCCCGACGGCGTGGGATCCGACGACGTTCGCGGAGGCGGCGGAGGTCCTGTCGCGGCACGGGTGCGAGGGGGTCGCGCCGGCGGTCACGAGGTTCATCGAGGAGGGGGCCGCCGGGCTGAGGCCCGAGACGCCCAAGCAGGAGGAGCCGCGCTTCCGCACGGTGTGCCACCGCATCGTGGCGAGCAACCGCGACGTCGTGCGCGCGGTCAGGGACGAGGCCAGGCGCCTTGGCTACCGCGAGGGGCACGCGCCCGGCATCGTGGGCGACGCGCTGGAGGGCGCGCGGTCGTGGGCCACGCGCCTGCGGCATGACGCCGAGCGGGCGTGGCGCGGGGACTCGGACCCTCCCCAGGCGCTTGTCAGCGGCGGCGAGCCCACGGTCCGCGTGGCGCGTGCGGGCGGGCGTGGGGGCCCGAGCCAGACCGTGGCCCTCGCCGCGTGGTGCGGGCTGGCCGATCTTCCGAACGTCGCGATCATGGCGTGCTCGACCGACGGCATCGACGGGAACTCGGACGCGGCGGGCGCGATCCTGGCGCCGGGGGCCCTCGGCCGGATGCGGTCGGCGGGGGTGGATCCGCGGGAGTGCCTTCGGCGGCACGACGCAACGGCGTGCCTGGACGCCATCGGCGCCGCCGTGCGCACGGGTCCGACCGGCACGAACCTGAACCACGTCTTCGTGGCGCTGGTCTACCCCGGGCCCCGCTGATCGGCGGGGGTGGTACACTGGCGCGGGCGATCGAAGGAGGCACGCATGCTCTCCGGACAGATCACGATTCAGAAGCTGCTGGGGTCGATGAAGAAGCTGGACGCGTCGGACCTGCACATCAAGGTGGGGATCCCGCCGACGTACCGCGTCGGCGGGCTGCTGCGCCCGATCCAGGCCGACCCGCTCTCGGAGCACGACGCGGACCACCTGCTGGACCCGATCGTTCCGGAGACGCTGCGGCCGCGGTACGAGCAGACGGGGAACCTCGACTTCGCGACGTTCAACCCCGAGGGCGACCGGTTCCGCGTGAACATGTTCCGCGCGGGCGGGCACACGCACGCGGCGATCCGGCGCGTGAAGGCGGAGATCCCCAGCTACGGCGAGCTGCACCTGCCGCGGGTCTACTCGGACATCGTCGAGAACACGATGGAGGGGCTGGTGCTGATCGTGGGGGTGACGGGCTCGGGCAAGAGCTCGACGATCGCGTCGATGGTCGAGCACGTCAACGCGACGCGCGCCGAGAACATCATCACGATCGAGGACCCGGTCGAGTTCCGGTTCATCCCGAAGAAGAGCATCGTGAGCCAGCGCGAGATCGGGATCGACGTGGCCGACTACCCCACGGCCCTTCGCTACATCGTGCGCGAGGACCCGGACATCATCTTCATCGGGGAGATGCGCGACCACGACACGGTGCTGGCGGCGATCCAGGCGGCGGAGACGGGGCACCTGGTCTTCGGGTCGCTGCACACGGCGGACACGATGCAGGCGTTCTCGCGCATCCTGGAGTTCTTCGAGCCCAAGGACCACGGGTTCGTCCGGCACGCCCTGGCCATCACGCTGCGGGCCATCTGCGCCCAGCGCCTGCTGCCGGCCCTGCCGGGGCCCAAGGAGGGGCACGACGCCAAGATCGTGCCCGCGTGCGAGGTGCTGCTGGCCACGCCCACCGTGCGCGAGCTGGTCCGCGAAGGGGGCGACACGGACCTGCCGACGATCGTCTCGCAGGGCGAGGCCGGGATGCAGAGCTTCACCAAGGCGCTGTGCGACCTGGTGAACAAGGAGTGGGTCGCCAAGAGCGTGGCCATGGACTACGCCCCCAACCGCGACGCCCTCGACTCCATGCTCAAGGGGCTGCAGGTGAAGGGCGCGGCCCTGCTCACCCGGATCAAGTCCGCGGGCTCGAGCGGCCACTGACCGGGCCGGGCTACTCGACGGGCTCGAGCTCGCGGCTGCGGTGCTGCATCTGGGCCTTGAGGCGCAGGAGCACCGAGGAGTGCATCTGGCTGACGCGGCTCTCGGAGAGATCGAGCGTGGCGCCGATCTCCTTCATCGTCATGCCCTCGTAGTAGTAGAGGATGATGATGAGGCGCTCGGCCCGCGACAGGCCCTTGGTGATCAGGTCCTTCAGATCGCGCCGGTGCATCTCCGCCAGGGGGTTGATCTGCGTCTCGTCCTTGATCACGTCGATCTCGCGGACGTCGCGCGAGCCGTCGGAGGGGAAGCAGCGGGCCGACAGGCTCCGCGTGTTGCGGGCCACCGAGTCGCGCTTGTACTTCTCGAAGTCCTCCATGGAGATGCCGATGCGGTCGGCGATCTGGCGGTCGCTGGCGGGCTGGCCCGACTCCATCTCGATCTGCTGGCGGGCGCCCTCGACGCGGGCGGTGCGGTGCCGGACCAGGCGCGGCACCCAGTCCATGCTCCGCAGCTCGTCCAGGATGGCCCCGCGGATCCGGGGGGCGCAGTACGTCTCGAACTTGACCTTGCGGCCCAGGTCGAAGTTCTCGATCGCGTCCTTGAGCCCGAAGACCCCGGCGGACACGAGGTCGTCCACGTCCACCTCGTCGGGCAGCCGCGTGTGGATGCGCTCGGCGTTGTAGCGCACCAGCGGCAGGAACTTCTCCATGAGGTAGTTCCGGATCCGCTCGCAGCGAGACTTCTTGTATTCCTCGAACACGTCGTGGATGGGCCACTTGCTCAGGTCCGCGGCGGTGCGGGTGGGGGCGGACCGGGCCGCGGATTTGCCGCGGCTGGCAGACTTGGGGGCGACGCGAACGGCCATGGTCGGTTCCTTGACCTGAGGGGCCCTGCGGACCTTGCGGCCCGCCCTACACACCCCGCCGACCTGTTCTGAGCGAACCGGTCAGATGCTGGCGGGATACGTCGGCCGATCCTTGGCCGACTGGTGCGGAGTATAACCACGGCGTGCGCCCGCTCCTCCGAGCCACGCGCACTGTGGACAAAATGTGAAGAAGTTCGGTCATGCCCCGCCGCCCTCCGTCGAGGCGTGGGCGGCGCGGTACGCGGCGCGGACGTCGGGCACCGGGTTCGACTCCTTGTGCCGCCGCACCGCGTCGTCGGCGAGCCGGCCGCAGACGTGCGCGACCATCGTCCCCAGGACCCGGCACAGGACCATCGCGACCAGGGCGGCGACGATCACCGAGGCGGCGGGCGTGTCCGCGGACATGCCCGCCAGAAGCGCGACCGCGAAGCCCGCGAGTCCGCATGCGCCGGGGATGACGTCCGTTGAGGATCTCACGCCGACCGCAACCCGCCCTGGGCCCAAGCCGTCCCCGGCCCCATCACGCCGGACCGAGAACGCACCGAGGCCAAGACCCATCGGCACGATCCGAGGGCGGGTTGAAGCCCGCTTGAATCGGGGCGCCGAATCAACCCAGTACGATCGGCTCGACCGTCAAGAATCGCTTGAGAACAGCCCCAGGCGGCGGCCGAGTCTGGTCCAGACGCCGCCGCCATTCGGGTCTCGGACGGGGGACGATCGGATTCCGATCGAGGCGGCGGTCTCCTCGGCCAGGGCGGCGATGGCCGCCGACGTGGCGCAGCGCGGGCCCGACAGCAGGAGCGGGCGCCGATTGCGGACGGAGCGTTGGACGCGATCGTCGCGCGGCACCCACCCGGCGAGCGGGAGGGGGCATCCGAGGAAGCGCCCGCAACACGCGGCGATGCGGGCGTGCACGGACGCGGCTTCGCCCGGGTGGCCGGCCTGGTTGACGATCAGCCCGACGCGCGGCGTGCCCGCCCCGGAAGCCCGGAGGCACTTCACGAGCGCGTAGGCATCGGTGATCGACGCGGGGTCGGGCGTCGCGACGAGCAGGACCAGGTTGGCCGCGTGGAGGAACGAGAGGACACCGGGGCCGATGCCGGCGCCCGTGTCGACGAGGATGGCGTCGCTGTCGCGCCCGAGGTCGGCCAGGGCGTGGAGCAGGCGGGCGCGGTCGGCGTCGGGCAGGTCGGCCATGCGCGCGATCCCCACGGATCCGGGGACGAGGCGGAAGCCGCCGGGCGCGTCGAGGGCGATCGAGCGGAGGGGTTGGGCGTGGGCGGCGTGGCCCCCCGCGTTCATGCCGAGGGCGCATTCCAAGCGGCGAGCGGGCGTGAGGCCGCACATGAGGTCGGCGTTGGCCATGCCCAGGTCCGCGTCGACCAGGGTGACGCGGAGGCGGCGGGCCGCCAGCGCGATGGCGAGGTTGACCGAAAGGGTGGTCTTGCCCACGCCGCCCTTGCCGCTGGTGATGGCGACGAGGGGGACGTCGAGCGATGGGGCGCGGGTGTCGGGCGCGGGGGCCCCGAGCATGCGGGCCAGGGCCCGGAGGCCCGCGGCCTGATCGGCGACCGGCGAGACGTCGACCCCGGGGCCGATGCGGCTGGCGGGGCGGAACTGGGCGGGTTGGAGTCCGAGCGAGGTCACGCCACCAGTTCCCCGGCGAGGATGGCGCGGGCAAGGCGGTCGCTGTGGGCCAGCTCGATGTGGTCCGGGACCTCCTGCCCCGTGGTGAAGTAGCTGAGCTTGAGCCCGACGCGGCGGGTGACGCCCAGGAGCGGCCCGAGCGAGACCGCCTCGTCGAGCTTGGTGAAGATCACTCGCGTGGGGGCGAGGGCGGCGAACCGTTCGGCGGTGCGGGCCATGACGGGGCCGCTGGCGGTCGCCGAGAGCACCAGGTGGGTCTCGTGGGGCGCGACGGCCTCGACGAACTTGCGGAGCTCGTCCAGCCGGCCGGCGTCGTGCTGACTCCGCCCCGCCGAGTCGATGAGAATGGCGTCGCAGTCGGCCAGCGACTGGCACGCCGCAACGATCTCGCCCGGGGTCAGCACGACCTTGAGGGGCAGCCCGATGATGCCGGCGTAGGTGCGGAGCTGGTCCACGGCGGCGATGCGGTAGGTGTCGGAGGTGATGAGGCCGACCTTCTTGCCCTGACGGAGCTTGTAGGCGGCGGCGAGCTTGGCGAGGGTGGTGGTCTTGCCCACGCCGGTGGGCCCGACGAGGGCGATGGTGAGCGGTCGCCCGTCGGGCTGTCGCCCCGCGGGCGTGACGCGGTCGACCGCGGGCACGAACGCCGACATGTGCCGCAGCAGCGCCTGGCGCACGGTCCCTTCGTCGGCGAGTTCGTCGCTCGTGAGGTCGTCGCGGACGGCGGCGATGAGCTCGTCGGCCATGGCGCCGTCGACGTCCTGCTCGAGCAGGCGTGAATAGAGGTCCATGAGGGGGCGGGGGAGGCCGCCGAGGGCGACGACCGCCGCCGGCACCCCAGCGCCGGCTCGCTGGGCGTGCAGCGTGGCGACGCGCGAGACCTGGAGGACCTGCCCGAGCAGGACCTTGATCGACGCGAGCTCGTCGTGGAGCGTGGAACGGGCGGCGTCGCTGGTCGGGGCGAGGGAGGCCGTCGTTGCAAGGCGCGGCGGCCTCGGGGCCGCGACGGGCTCGGGGGCCGCGGGCGCCGCGGCCAGGGCGGGGCGCGGGCCGACGCCCGCGGGTGTCTCTGCCGGCGCGGGGCGCTGCACGAACTCCGTGGGCACGAACTCATCGCGGACGGGCGTGCCGTTCACGAGGCGTCGGGCTGGCGCGGCCCGCGGCCCGGGCGGCGCCGGCGGACCGGCGGTGATCTCCACGACCTGGCGCGTGCCCAGGCCCATGACCCCCCCCACCTTGTGCGTCCGGGTGTGGAGGATGACGGCGTCCTTGCCGAGGTTGCTCTTCACCTCGGCGAGGCACAGGGCCATGGTCGACGCGCGGAAGGTTTTCAGTTCCATGGGGGCCATCCGTGGCGGCAGAGTGCGCCCACCGACCGGCGGGACGCACCGGCGCGAGTCCTTCGCTCCCCGCGAGTATATCGACCGGCGACTTCAATGGACGTTCAATCCGGGCCCGCTCACAGACCCCGAATCAGGCGGCGGCGGGCTGGCGGAGGGCGGGCTGCTCGGCGGGCGGGGGCATGACCAGGGCCAGGGACTCGACCTCGACGTGATCGACGATCTCGTTGTACCCCAGCACCGCCGCCGCCGGGAGGTGCGGGGCCAGGATCTGCCGCACCACCCCCCGGACCTGAGGCGAGGCGATCACCACCGGGGGCATGCCCTGCATGACGACGAGCTGGAGGGCCTTGGTGATCTGCTCGGCGATGCGGGCGGTCAGGCGGGCGGGGATCGAGACGGTGGTTCCCGCCGGGCCACGCTCGACGTAGCCGCCGATCAGGTCTTCGAGGGAGGGGTCGAGCGTCACGCACACCAGTCGCGTGCGCTCCTCACCGGCGGGCGCGGGCCCGCCGCCGAGCCCGGCCGCCTGGGGCTGGAGGGGCTGGGCGTACAGGCCGCAGATCGTGCGCCGGAGCGAGTTGCGGACATACTCGGTGAGGACGTCCATGTCCTTGGTCCTGGGTGCCCACTCGGCGAGGGTCTCGAGGATGGTCTCGAGGTCGCGGATGGGGACGCGCTCGCGGAGGAGGTTCTGGAGGATCCGCTGGAGTTCGTGGGGCTTGAGCACGCCGGGCACCACGTCCTCGACGAGCTTGGGGGCCCGCTGCTTGAGGTTCTCGAGCAGGTTGTTGACTTCGTCGCGGGTCAGCAGCTCGTCGCCGTGCCGGCGGACGACCTCGGTCAGGTGGGTGGCGACGACGCTGGTGGCGTCGACGACGGTGTAGTTCAGGGCCTCGGCGCGGGAGCGGTACGCGGGGTCGATCCAGCGGGCGTCGAGGCCGAAGGCGGGCTCGCGCGTGGGCTCGCCTTCGATCGAGCCCGAGGCCAGGCCCGAGTCCATGGCCAGGAGCTTGCCCGGGCGGGTGTGCCCGCGGGCCAGGGCGTTGCCGCGGATCTTGACGCGGTACTCGTTGGGAGGAAGCTGGACGTTGTCACGGATGCGGACGGGGGGCATGACCAGGCCGGACTCGGCGGCGAGCTGGCGGCGGATGGCGGTGATGCGGTCGAGCAGGTCGCCCCCCTGCCCCTTGTCGACCAGCCCCACCAGCCCGTAGCCCAGCTCCAGTTCGAGGAGGTCGACCTTGAGGAGCTGCTCGACGGCGGGCGCGGCGTCGGACTTGGCGGCCCGCGTTGACTTCTCCGATTCGGCCGCGACCTTCTTGCGGGTGCGGAGCATGACGAAGGCGAGCCCGCCCAGGACCGCGGCCATGCCCACCAGCGGGAGCGAGGGGAGGGGGGTGAGGACCATCAGGGCGAGGAAGGCCGCGGTGATGATCAGGCCCCGGGGCTGGCTGGCGACCTGGTCGGTGATGGAGTGGTCCAGGTCGGCGCGCGAGCCGGAGCGGGTGACGATGAGAGCGGCGGCGATCGAGACGATGAAGGCGGGGATCTGGCTGGAGAGCCCGTCGCCGATGGTGAGCTGGGTGAACGTCTCGGCGGTGCGCCCGGCGTCCCAGCCCCGCTGGAGGACGCCCACGGCGAACCCGCCGAAGACGTTGATCGCGGTGATGATGAGCCCGGCGACGGCGTCGCCCCGCACGAACTTGCTGGCGCCGTCCATGGCGCCGAAGAAGTCGGCCTCCTGGGAGATGCGGTCGCGCCGGGTGCGGGCCTCGGTCTCGGTGATGACGCCGGCGTTGAGATCGGCGTCGATCGCCATCTGCTTGCCGGGCATGGCGTCGAGGGTGAAGCGGGCCGCGACCTCGCTGATGCGGGTCGCGCCCTTGGTGATCACCACGAACTGCACGATCACCAGGATCATGAAGATGACCACGCCCACGAAGAGCGAGTCACCCGCCACGAACGACCCGAAGGCCATGATCACGTGCCCCGCCACCGTCGTCGCCTCCTCGGGGGTCGGGGCGTCGGCGGTCAGGATGAGGCGCGTGCTCGCCACGTTGAGCACCAGGCGGTACAGCGTCACGCCCAGCAGCAGCGACGGGAAGACGCTGAAATCCAGGGGCTCGCTCATGTAGATCGTCGTGAGCAGGATCATCACGCTCAGCGTGATGTTCAGCACGATCAGCACGTCCATGAGCCAGGGCGGCAGCGGCACCAGCAGCACCGCCATGAGCAGCACGAACCCGATCGGCACGAGCAGCCCGCGGTAGGCGTGCAGCGTGCGCAACCAGGTCGGCAGCAGGACCGCGGCGACGGGCCGGGGCGGGGCCTCGGCGACGGGCGCGGCCTGGGGTCGGGGTTGCTTCCTGGGGTCAGGCATGACGCTCGATCAAGGCTCCTACGCGGGCGTGGCGGCCCGCTCGGCGACGCCGCTCCGCGTGCGCTCGCCCTCGTTCAGGCGGTACACGTACGCCAGGACCTCGGCGACGGCCTGGTAGAGGGCGGGGGGCACCTCGCGCCCGACGTCGACCTGCCCGTAGAGGGCCCGGGCCAGGGGCGCCCGCTCGACCATGGGCACGCCGTGCGACAGGGCCAGGTGCCGGATCCGAATCGCCATCCAGTCCACGCCCTTGGCGACGACCTTGGGCGCTGCCATGGAGGCCTGGTCGTACCGGAGGGCCACCGAGAAGTGCGTTGGGTTCGTGACGACGACGTCGGCGTTGGGCACGGCGGCGCTGACGCGCTGCAGCGCGATCTGGCGGGCCATGCGCATGCGTCGGGACTTGATCTGCGGGTCGCCCTCCATGCTGCGGCGCTCGTCCTGCACTTCCTGCTTGGTCATCCGCAGGTCGCGCATGTACTGGCGCCGGACGATGAGGTAGTCGGCGACGCCCAGGAAGAGCAGGGCGGCCAGGAGCCAGGCCATCAGTTCCGCCGCCATCGTCGCCATGCGAAGGAGTCCCGCCCCCACGGTCAGGGCGGCCAGCCCGGCGATCTGCTCGAGGTGGGCGTAGAGGTACAGGCCCCCCACGCCCATCACGGCGGAGAGCTTGACGATGTTGGTGACGGTACGCACGGCCGCCTTGACGTTGAAGACCTTCTTGAGCCCCGTGATCGGGTTGAGCCTTGCGATGTCGGGGGAGAGGGCGTCGAGGGTGAAGAGCGGGCCGAACTGCACGACCTGGGAGACGTAGCCGATCACCACCATCGCGATCATGAACGGGGCGAGGGCCCAGACGACCTGGCCCACGCTGAGCGTGATGAGCGGCGTGGCGGAGTCGACGCGGGCCGACCCGGGGCCGCCGGCGTCACTGAGGGTGCGGAGCACGGTGCCCCCCAGCTCGCGGACGAGCCAGCCGCCGAGGAGGGCCAGCAGCACGACGGCCCCGATGAGGTCCAAGGCGCCCGCCAGGTCCTGCGACTTGGAGACCTGCCCCTTCTGCCTCGCCTCGTGGACCTTGCGCGGCGTGGGAGACTCGGTGCGTTCGCCCAGTTCCTCGGCCACTAGCGGCCTCCCCGGGCGTCGCCCCGCTCGACCCACGCGGTGAGGTTCGAGGCCGCGTCGGAGATGTGGTCGCCGACGACGGTCGAGATGCCGTGGAGCGACGCCGCCAGGAGCAGCAGGGCCGCGAGGATCTTGACCGTGAACCCGATGGTCATGGTGTTGATCTGCGGGATGGTCTTGGTGAGCACGCCGAAGAGCACCGTGACGAGGAAGACGGTGCCCAGGGCCGGGGCCGACACGCGCATGGCCATGGAGAACCCCGCACCGATGGTGTCGACGAAGAGCGCCAGGGTCGGGCCGTCCATCGCGGCGGCCCCGGGCGGGATGGTGTCGAAGGACCGCAGCACCTGTCCGAAGACCGCCTCGAGGCCCCCCAACGACAGGAAGACGCTCATCGCCAGGTAGAAGAGGAGCTGCCCGATCACGTCAGCGTCGGCGTCGATCTCGGGGTTGTACACCTTCGCCAGCCCGAAGCCCATCTGCTGCCCCGTCACCACGCCGGCCATGTCCATCGCGAGCATGGGCAGGGCGGCCACGCCCCCGATCACCAGGCCCACCAGCGCCTCGGAGAAGACCAGAGGCAGCAGGGCGAAGAGGTCGAGCGACTCGGGCGCGACGACGCGGGCCGGGGTCATGGGGTACGCCGCGGCGGCGATCATGAGCACGAGCAGCCCCTTGACCTTCCCCGGGATCGCCACGCCCGCGACGAGCGGCCCCATGATGAAGAGCCCGCCCAGGCGGAAGGCCACCAGGAGGTAGGGCACCACGTGCTGGAGCATCGACTCGAACGACAAGGCCGGTCCCCGGGGCGATTCACATGAGCCTGAACATGAGCGACGCGAACTCGATGCACTCCTGGACGATCCACGGCACGAGCAGGGCCGCGGCCAGCAGCATGGCGACGATCTTGGGCACGAACGAAACGGTCTGGTCCTGGATCTGCGTGGCGGACTGGAGGATGCTGATGATCAGCCCGATGAGCACGCCCATGCCCAGGATGGGGGCCGCGATCTTGATGGCGATGATCAGCGTCTGACGCACGAGGTCGATGGCCGCCTGGTCGTAGTTCATGGGTGGCACTCCCGCCCGCTAGCCCAGCACGCCCGGCGGCGCCGCCGAGTGGATCAGCATCGCGGTCTCGACCGCCCGCCCGGACGACACGCTCGTCATGAGGCTGCCGACGACGAGCTGCCACCCGTCGACCAGCACGAAGAGAAGGACCTTGAACGGCAGGCTGATGAGCACGGGCGGGAGCATCATCATGCCCATGGAGATGAGCAGGCTCGAGATCACCATGTCGATGACCAGGAACGGCAGGTAGAGCTTGAAGCCCATGAGGAAGGCGATCTTGAGCTCGCTGAGCATGTACGCCGGGATGAGCGAGACCATGTCCACGTCGGCCCGGGCCAGTTTCGATGGGTCGGACGTGTCGACGCCGCGGTAGTTGAGCACCATGTAGAGGCTCGACCAGTTGTCCGAGGCCTCGATCTGGTCGAACATGTAGTCGCGGAGGGGCTGCTTGGCCCGCTCCCAGACCTGGCCCGAGTCGGTGATCTCGCCCCGCTGGTAGGGCGCCACGGCCTCGGCGTGGATCCGCTCGATCGTGGGCGCCATCACCAGCAGCGTCATGAAGAGCGAGAGCGCGACGAGCACCTGGGGCGGCGGGATCGTCTGCGTCCCCATCGCCTGCTTGAGCAACCCCAGCACCACCGTGAACCGCACGAAACACGTCGTCATCAGCATGATCGACGGCACAAGCGTGATCACGGTCAGGAGCAGCAGGATCGCCACGGGCCCGCTCATGGGGCGACGCTCGTCGCCGGGGGCCGAGGGCGACCCGGAGCCTGAGAGGCCTTCCATGGCCCGCCCGGCGGCCTCCAGCGCCATCACCGGGTTGAGCCCGTCGATGCGGAGCGGGTCCGGGGCAGGGGCCGCGGGCGCGGGCGGGCCCGGGGTGGGGGGTCCCAGCGGCTGGGCGTGGGCCGACGCGACACCGAGCAGGAGCGCGACCAGGAGGGCGGCGATCCTCATGCCGACACCCCCGCCGCGCGGAGTTGATCGAGCCGGCGTCGGAGCGCCGCCGACGCCGGTCGCTCGGGGCGCGGCGTGCCGGCGCCGGGCGTGCGCTCGGCGGCGTCCATGCGGTGCTCGAACGACCTGAGCGTGGCCTCGAAGCGGCGGGCGAGGCTCTCGCTCTCGCGGTCAAAAGACTTGATGAGGATGGAGGCCACCTCCTCCGGCTCGTCGATCTGGGCCAGCACCGACATGCCGCCGGGCGAGCCGCGCCCCGGGGGCGTCTGGCACACAAGGAGCACGCGCCGCTCGATCTTGAGGAGGAGCAGCGTCTGCCCGCGCGCGACGGGGAAGCGGCCCAGGATGTCGATGATGCCGGCGGGCGCGCGCCCGCCGGCCCCGGCCGCCGACGCCAGCGAGCCCGAGGAGCGCGCGAAGCGCCGCAGGAGCCGGCTCCCGCCCACGATGAGGGCGAGGACACCGCCCAGCGAGATCGCGGTGCGCCCCCAGTCCGAGCGATCGAGCCACGACTCCTTGGGCGTCGCGCTCGGCACGAGCGGCGTGGACTCGGTCGGTCGCGCCCGCGGCGACATCAGCGCCCGGGCCTCGGGGTCGGCCGTGGGCGGGCCCACGGGCTCCGAGGCCGGCGCGTGCGACGCAAGGGCGAGCGCCAGGCACGTGATGAGCGATCGGGTCGGCATCGGCCCTCCTGGCCTGTTCGAGCCCGGGCTCCGCCGGGCGGCACGCGCTAGGGTGTTAGGGGCGGGGGCGTCTCGACCTTGGCGCCGCCCTCCACGATCTCGCTCACGCGCACGCAGAAGTTGTCGTTGAGCACCAGCACCTCGCCCCTGGCGACGTGTCGGCCGTTGACATACACGTCGACGGGATCGCCCGCGAGCTTGTCCAGCTCGATGACGACCCCCTCTTCCAGGCGCAGCACGTCTTCGACCAGCATCTGTGTCCGCCCGAGCTCGATGGAGACATTGAGGTCGACCTCGGCGAGGACGTCGATGCCGCGCGCCGTCGCCGCCGGCACTCCCTGGGCGAACGCCCGCATCTCGAAGGGCGTCGCGCTCTCCGCCGACCCCGCCGCCTCGTTCACCTCGGCCTGGAGGCCGCTGACGGACTCCATCGCCGACCGCAGGGCGTCATCGACCGCCTTCTGCGTGTCGCCCGGTTGCGGCGTCGGACCGCCCGCGGAGGGATCGGGCGCGTCGCCCGCGGGCTGTGAGGGTGTCTGGGCCATCCAGGCGCTCCATCGGCCCCCGACCGCCCGGGGAGCCTCCCCGTGGTCGCCCCGGACCACGGCCGTCGCTGGGCTATCGGCCCGACCGCGACAGCGACTCGAATCTGCGCCTTGGAGCGCAGGCGACGGGCGCCCCGGCAGAAACTGCGCGTCGCCAGGCCGCCGGTCAATCGGCGGGGAAGCCGCGGCAGCGGGGGATCAGGACCCGGTCCACCCGCTCTCTCCCCTCGGCGTCGACCCCGAACACCTCGTTGACGAGGGCCGTGAGCTGGCGCCCGATCGCGTCAAGGCCAGGCTCCTTGAGCTGGGCGTGCGTGGCCTTCCGGAAGATCATGGCCGCGGCTTCCTTGACCTCGGACTTGCGCCGCTCCAGTTCCTTCTCCACGGAATCCTTGTTCTTCTGCTTGACCTTGAGCACGATGGTGGCGTCCCAGATCCAGACCCGCCCGGTCTGCATGTTCTGGAACTTCTCATCCACCAGCCCGATCTCGACGGTGGTGAGCCCCTCGGCCTCGGCCTGCCCCTCGATCTGGTGGGCCTCGGCGGCCTTGGGCTTGCCCCCCACCACTTTCACCACTCCGAAGACCAGGACCGCCTCCAGCACCATCACCGCCGCCACGATGATGGGCGTCTTGGACCTCTTCTTGGGAGCCGCCTCGGAGGGGGGCTCGGGGGTGGGGGCTTTGTCGGGCTTGGCGGCCATGGTCGGGACCTTTCATGCGCCGTGGGAGCCGGCGCGCACGCACGCCTGCATCGGCGTGGCCTCGGCCCGCGGACAGGCGCGGGCGAGCACCGCGCGTGCAATCCGGGCGCGGGAACGGCACAGTCGGCACGCCTCCGCGCCTTCCCGGACCTTCCTACGCCGCGCGGCGCCCCGCGGACGTCCCGCGGTCCGCGTCGGCCTGGATCGGGATGGCGCCCGGAACCGACTCCTGGGCCGACGGAGGGGTCCCCATGAGCGACCGGAGGGCCGCTTCGAGACGGTCCGGGCTCTCGCGCCGCCAGACCGATTCGAGCGCCGACTGCACGACCGCCATGCGGAAGTTGGCCTCCTCGGTGGCGATGGGCACGACCTCGTGCGCCGACGAGGCGGCGATCCCGAGCATGCCCGCCATCAGCCCGGCGAACCCGACGCCCAGCGCCCACGCCGGCGGAGCCTCGGCCCCGATCAGTGCCATGCCCATGAGCCCCAGGGCCGACACCACCACCAGGGGCGACAGCCAGCCGAGCAGGGGCGAGTTGCGTCGCGGCGGGAGGCAGAGATTCATGAGGTCGGCGGGCGAGGCCCGCGATCCCGCGGACGCCCAGGCGACGACGCCCTCGACCAGCCGCCGCCGATCGATCTCGGTCGGCGCGGGCCGGACCACCCGCGTGAGCCCGATCCGCTCCGCGACCACCTGTCCGACGACCACGGCCGCAAGCCCGCCGCCGATCGTGCCCACCACGGTCATCCAGTCCGCGTTGAACATGCTGTCCTCCGCCCCCGCCCACCGCGCCCACGCGGACCCGGGGGTCGGGCGCGTTATCGGCGAGCCCGGCGAGCGACTGAAGCCCGATCCACGCCCGGGCGGGCCCGCGCGCACCGAGGCGCCCAATCCGCGCTCGGGCGCGGGTTACCGGCCCAGGACGAGCAACTGCTGCATCAGCTCGTCGGCGGTGCGGATGACCCGCGAGGAGGCGGAGTACCCGGTCGACGCGAGGATCATCTGGATGAACTCGTTGCCCAGGTCCACGTTGGAGAGCTCGACGGCGCCGCCGACGATCTTGCCCGAGCCAAGCTCGCCCGGCCCGATGATCTGCGGCGACCCGCTGTTGGGCCCGGTCGAGAAGGTGCTCCCGCCCTCGTCCACGAGCCCCTCGTCGTTGGCGAACATGGCGATGGCGACCTGGCCGATGGTGCGGGTCAGCCCGTTGGTGAACGACCCGACGATGGTCCCATCGACGCCCACGGCGAAGCCGCCCAGCGTGCCCAGCGGGCTGCCGTCGCGGTAGGTCGCCGCCAGCTCCGAGCGCGAGCTGGTCAGCGCCGTGACCTGGTCCTGCCCCTGGGAAAAGTAAAGGCTGAAGGCGAGCGGCGTGATGGCGCCCGTGCCGGCCCGGTCGACCACCAGCGACACCGGGGCCGTGGTGGCCAGCCGACCGCGCTGGTCGAACTCCACGATGCCGGTCCCGATGGGGAGTGCGGCGTCGGTGTCGTCGGCGCTGCTGGCGAAGTAGCGCCAGGTCGTGCCCGCGTCGCTCTTGGAGGCCAGCACCATGGCGACGTCCACTTCGACGGGCGTGCCGAGGGAGTCGTAGACGATCATGGTCGTGCGCACGCTCTCGCCGTCGGCCGAGCCCTGCTGGGTCGCGACCAGGGGCGTGCGCACGAACTGCCCGCTGGCGGAGAGCAGCCTCAGATCGCCCGAGTCGACGCGGAGGTCGTTCACCGTGCCCACGTTGCCCGTGACCGAAAGCACGCCGGTGGTCGGGTCGATCGAGATGCCCGGCGTGCGCCCGTCCGGGTTGACGCCCACGCCGGTGTCGATGCCCAGGGCCACGGAGAGGAAGTCCATCAGCTCCTGGACCGTGGTGGTGGCGGCGACGGTCAGTCGCGCGTCGGGGAGCAGCCGCCCGCCGCGTTCCGCACCCGTGATCAGGATGGTCTGGCCCGCGACAAAGAGCGGCGTGCCGGAGCCGGGCAACTGCGGATCCTCGACGTCGACCAGGCGCGTCGCGGCCTCGAGCACGTTGCCGGCGCCGGGTGGGGGGGAGGCGCCCGCGACCGCGCTCAAACCGGCGGTGGCGGTGCCCATCAGGTCGATCAGCGCGCCGCGGGTGGGCAGCGAGCCGCCGGCGTTGAGGTTGCCGGACAGGTGCACGTTCTGGGTGGCCTCGGCGATGGAGAGCGACCCGAGCGGGATGTTCATGGGGCGGAGCTGCCCGCGGACGACGTTGAAGCGGTCGTCGACGCCCCAGCCCATGACGCGGTCGCCGGTAATCGTGACCAGGTCGTTGGCGCTGTTCTGCCGGAAGGCGCCGGCACGGGTGTAGAGCTCGCGTCCCCCGCGGTCGAGGACGAAGAAGCCGCTCCCCTCGATCGCGAGGTCGCGACCGTCGCCCGTCGCGGAGATGGTCCCGGTGCTGAAGTTGCGCTGGGTTCCGGCGATGGCGACGCCCAGCCCGATCTGCCCCGGGTTCGTGCCCCCGGTCGTGTCCTCCGGGGGCGTGCCGACGCTGAAGGTCCGTGCGAACTGCGTCGCGAACAGCATGCGGTTCTGCTTGTACGCGGTGGTGTTGACGTTGGCGATGTTGTTGCCGATCACGTCCAGGTGCCGGGCGTTGGCGTTCATGCCCGAGAGCGCGGTGAACATCGCGGTCGTGGATGCCATGGTCGTCCTCCGGGGCTCGACGGCGTCGAGCCGGGTCGTCAGGCGCGGCGCCTGACCTCTGGGATGATGCGGGCCAGACTCGGGTTGGTCGCCCCGGCGGGGGGCGGCACCACGGGTGCCGCCACAGCGTGCGCCTCCGGCAGGTGCAGCACGGCGTCGAACCCGACCAGGGGCTTGCCGGGCTCCACGCGCACCGAGCCGGTCACCGTCCGCGTCGCGACGTCCAGGCTGAGCGCACGCCCGTCGATCACGACCAGGGCGCGGGTCGCCCCCGATGCTTCGAGACGGTCGGCGGCCTCCGCCAGACGCGCCAGTTGCGGCTCCGTCAACTCCACCCCCGCCATGGGCGAGAGCCGCACCGGCGCCCCGCTCGACAACTCGGCGTTGCGGGCCAGCTCCAACATCCGCTCGAAGGTCTTGGGGCCCTGGGGCGAGGCCGCCCGCTCCGGACCCCGCGTCCCCGACGCCAGCGAACGCAACAGGTCGATCGGGCCCGTGCTCATGCCGCCGCTCCCTCGGGAGGGGCCGGATCCGAGACGGTCGGATCGGTGGGCGTGGTGCGGGGCGTGGGCGGGTTCGCCGGGCCGGGGCCGGGGCGGGTGGGCTCCTCGATGCGGTCCATGTTGCGCATGAGCATGAGGCTGCCGTCGGCCAGCTTCAGCACGGCGCCCTCGCGGGCCCGCAGCACCGAGACGACGCGGCCTTCGACGCGCTCGTTGTAGATCGAGATGCCGCCCACGGTGGTGCCGATCAGGCCCGCCGCCGACGCCAGTTCGTTCTGCGCCACGAGGCGTTCGAAGCGATCGCCCTGCTCGATGTCTCCCTGTATCTTGCGGATGGACGACAGCTGTTCGAGGAGGGCCTTGGTGTCGTTGGGGGCCAGCGGATCCTGTCGCGACAGCTCGCTGAAGATGATCCGCGTGAACTCCTCGGCGCTCAGGGCGCCGAACGCCGACGGTCCGGGTTGGCGCTGCGACAGCCCGCCCGCCCCTCCGAGCAGAGAGGTGGTCTCCATGCCGGCCTCCCGGTGCGCACGCGCACCGCGGACGCCCCCGGCCTACGCCGTGACGTCCACGCCAAGCCGCGCCCACTCCGGGACGCCGCCCGACTCCGTGTTCTGTTCGCCGTCGGCTCCGCCTCCGGGATCGGCTCCGCCAGGGTGGTTCGCGCCGGGGCTCCGCCCGTCGCGTGGGGCGGGGTGGTGCCCCGCCCATGCGCCTCCGCGCTCGCCGGAATCGCCCTCCCGGCCGCCCGCATCCCTGCCGGCACCGCCGTGCGACTCCGGGTCCAGCTCTCCCCGGCCATCCCTGGCCCCGTTCCACGCCGCGTCCCGCGGCGCCGCCACCTCGATGCGTTCGATCCTCAGCCCCTGATCCTCAAGGGCCGAGCGCAGGGCGGGCACCGCATCGCCCAGCAAGCGGCGTGCCGCTTCGGTCTGGGCCTCGATCCGCACCGTCACCGCCCGCTCGGCCACCTTCACTTGAATGCGCACGCCGCCCAGCGACTCCGGGCTCAGGCGGAGCGTCACCGACCCGCCCCGCTGCCGGAGCGCCGCGTGGAGCCCGCGCGCGACCTGTGCCTCGACGCTCGACGCGACCGGCGCCGCATGGCGCCCCCCCTTGGCTGGCCCCAAGGACCGCAACGGGCCAGCGACGCCGCCGATCCTGATCGGGTCGGCGGTCGGGCCGGGCGGCCTGGCCTCCGCCATCGCGACGGGCCTGGGCGTCGCGAGCGTACCGGCGAGGGTCGAATCCACGCCGCGAATCGGCGGTAATCTCGGGTCTCCGGCGAGCGCCCCCGGGCTCCGCTCGATGCGCGTGTCGCCCTGCCGCACGGGCGCCGATCGCGGGGCGGGGGTCGGTGCGGAGTCGGCCCCTCCGCCGACCGGCGGCTGGCCCGCGGTCCGCGGCGGCGTGGCAGCCTCTGAGGCGCGCTCCGGGGTGCGATCGGCCGGGTCACCTCGCCCGAGCGACGCCGTCGCGGGCCCGCTCGGCGCACCGATCGGCGTCGGATCGGCCGGTGCGCGCGCCAAGGCCGGCTCGGGTCGTCCCCCCGACGCCAGCCGCAGCATCGCCGCGGCGGTCGGGTCGAACCGCGCGAGCTGGTCCAGCTCGTGCGGCAGGCGGACCACGCCGGCAACCAGCAGCGACGTGCGCGGGTCGAGCGATTCCTGCGCCCCGGACACGACCGCCAGCGATTCGGGCGCGACACCCCCGCCGGGTTCGGCGGTGTCGCCTGTCGGCCCAGCCGCCGGCGCGGGCGCCTCCGCGCCGACCGGGGGCCGGGCGACTCCCTCGAAGGGCGTCACGTCCCCGGGCCGTACGTCCGGCCTCTCGAACCCCGGGCCCTCCAGGCCGCCCAGGGGGTGAATGCTCGGTCCGATCAACGCCCCGGCACCTCCGCCGCGCGGGCGATCTGCCCGCGTCGGCGGAGACGCTCCAGCAACTCCGAGGCCAGAGCGGGGTCGTCCTTCAGGAACTCGCCGATGACCTTGGCCCGGGTCCGCTCCTGCATCGCGTTCAGATACGACACCACCATGTCCAGTCGGGCGGCATCGGGAGGCTGCGGCGCGGACGCGGCGGGGGCGCTCGCGGCGGGAGCGTTGGCGGTCAGCGGCGACGACCCGGTCGGCGCCGCGGCGTCGGGCATGAGACCGTCCCGCAGCACGCCCATCAGGAGCGCCTTGGCCTCGGGCGGCTTGACGGCCTGGAGCACCCCCACCGCCTTCTTGAACTGCACCCCCTGCTCGAGCTCCGCGCGCCCGCGGCGCTGATCGACCGCCAGCCCCTGCTCCTTCTCGAACGCGATCCTCTGGCGGTCGAGCAGCTCGCGCTCCTGCATCAGCGCGGCCCGCATGAGCTCGATCTCGTCGCGCAGGCGCCGAAGCCGCTGGTCTTCGACGCGGACGCTCGCCCGCTCCGACTCGATCCGCTCGTCCGTGGTGACCGGCGGCGCCGTGCGCCGGGCCTCGGCGGCGTCCGCCCTGGCCCCGGCCTCGGCGTCCGCCTTCTCCTTGCCCTCGCGGGCGGACCGCTCGGCGAGCGTCTCCTTGAAGAGGGCGCGGACCTCGTGCACGCGGCGCTGATCGAGGCGGTCGGTCGCGGCCAGGTAGCCCACGAGCCCGCCTGCGAGCAGCGTGTTGAGCACCCCGAACAGCCCGAGGGCGGGCCATAGGCCTTTCATGCCGCCTCCCCGTCCGCCCCGCCCGTCCGTCGGGCGGCGCGCATGACGTTGATCTCGTCGACCGCCGCGTTCTCGCGCCGATCGCGCTCCGACTTCCACGCGGTCCATCTCCGCTCGCGGAGCGCCTCGACGGCCTTGCGGTCCACGGTGGCGCGGATGAGGTCGGCGCGGGCCCGGTCCAGCCGCGCGAGCACGCCCGCGAGCTTGAGCACGCACTGCTGGGCCTTGGCGATCAGATGCAGCGATGCCGCGGCCTCGCGCCGGGCCGCGAGCAGGTCCGCCGACCCCGCCTCGGCGCGCTCGGCGCCCAGGGCCCGGCGCAGCTCCTCGCGGCCCGCCTCGATGCGTTGCCGGTGTTCGCGGATCTCGCGCTCGATGCGCAGGCGCTCGGCCTCCAGGGCCGCGACGCGCAGCTGCCGCTCGCGCTCCACGATCGCCCGCTGGTCCAGCACCGCCTGCAGATCGAACTCGAAGCCGCCCATGGCTCGGTCCTCCGCGTCCCTGTGGTGGGCCCGGGCGATCCATGCCCCGGCCCGCGCCGCGCGGCGATCAGCCCGCGACCCGTCCCTTCCCCGATCGTTGCAGCGCCTGGGCCGCCTGTCCCGCGAGGGCCACGAGCCGCTCGCGCCCCTTCTCGAACTCCTCGTGCTCGCCCTCGCCCTGCCTCAGCAGGGCGGTGATGGCCCCGTGCATGTCGATCGCGACGTCCGACTCGGGCTTGGCCCCGCGGGCGTAGGCCCCGATCTGCACCAGGTCCTCGATCTCCGCGTAGGACGCGAGCAGGCGCAGGAGCCGGCGCCGGGCGTCGACGTGGGCCGGGTCGCACACCGCGTCGGCGACGCGGCTCACCGAGTCCAGCACGTCGATCGCCGGGTAGTGCGCCCGCTGCGCCAGCCGGCGCGAGAGCACGACGTGCCCGTCCAGGATGCCGCGGGCGGCGTCGGCGACCGGCTCGGTCATGTCGTCGCCCTCCACCAGGATCGTGTACAGCCCGGTGATCGACCCGCCCGTGACGCCGCCCGACGACCTCAGCGAGCCGGCCCGTTCCAGCAGCAGGGCCAGCTGCGAGAAGACGCTGGGCGTGTACCCCTTGGTCGCGGGGGGCTCGCCCACCGACAGCCCCACCTGCCGCTGGGCGTGCGCGAAGCGCGTGATCGAGTCCATCATGAGCAGGACGCTCCGACCCCGGTCGCGGAAGTGCTCCGCGACCGAGTGCGCCAGCCTCGCGGCCCGCAGCCGCATCACCGGCGATTCGTCGCTGGTCGACACCACCAGCACCGACCGCGCCAGCCCCCGGTCGCCCAGGCTGTGGTGGATGAAGTCGTTGACCTCGCGCCCGCGCTCGCCGATCAACGCGATGACGTTCACCTCCGCGCTCGTCCCGCGCGCGATGAGCCCCAGGAGCGTGCTCTTGCCCACGCCCGGGCCGGCGAACAGCCCCAGCCGCTGCCCGCGCCCCAGCGTCGTGAACAGGTCCAGGGCCCGCACCCCCGTGTGCAGCGGCGCCGTGATCCGCGCCCGCGACGTGGGCGGGATCGGATCGGGCGACAGGGGACGGCGGACCAGGTCGCCGACGGCGCCCTTCCCGTCGATCGGGCGCCCCAGACCATCGAGGCACCGCCCCAGCATCGAGTCGCCCACGGGCACGCTCTGCCACGCCTCCAGCCCCGTCACCCGGTCGCCGGGGCGGATCCCCGCGGTCTGGCCCAGGATCATCACCACCGATTGCTCACGCGTGAACCCCACCACCTCGCCCAGGACCGGCACGGCCCCCACCATCCCCGGCTCCACGCGCACCAGGGCCCCCACCGGCAGCGGCAGGTCGTCGACCTGGAGCGTCAGCCCGCGCAGCGCGTGCACGCGACCGCTCACCCGGATCGGCTGCAGGTGCTCGGCGAGGCTGAAGGCCGCGGCGAGCGTCATGGCCCCGTCCTCGGAGGCGCGCCGTCGCCCCCCGCGGGCAGCAGCGCTTCGGCGATCCGCTCCAACTGCCCCTGGATCGAGGCATCGAACGTCCCGCCCCCGACCGTCGTCGCCACGCACGACCCGCGACGGAGCGACGCGTCGGTCGCGAGGTCCACGTGATCGGCCATGGGCAGCCGCGCCAGCAACCCCGGCATCGCGTCCCTGAGGAGGCGCTCGTCCTCGGGATGCACGGCGATCCGGAGCGCCGTCGGCTTGGCGACGAGCCGCAGCACCGCCTCGACCTGGTCGATCACGAGCGCGGGGTCCAGGTCGAGCCGACGCTTGGTGAGCGTCTCGGCCAGCCGCGCCGCCAGGCGAACCACGTCGGTGCGGGCGTCGGCGAGCAGCCGGGCGCGCTCGCCCGTGAGCCAGCCGAGGGTTTGGCCCCACGCCGACTCGAGGTCCGCGAGCCGCTGGCGGAACTCCGCCAGCGCCTGGGCGTGCCCCGCCGCCGACCCTTGCTCGCGACCGCGGGCCAAGCCCTCCGCGTGCCCCAGGGCGGCGCCCTCCGCCGACGCCGACTCGATCATCCGCCTGCGCTGGGCCGCGGCGTCGGCGAGGACCCGCTCGGCCTCCTGGCGGGCCCGGGCCACCACCGACTCCGCCTCGCGCGTGACGTCGCCGAGGTTGAGCGCGATGGCGTCCTTGAGGGACACGCCGGTGTTGGACCCGCGGATCAGCGCCAACGCTCCCTCCGGTCAGACCAGCTGCTCCTGGTCCCCTCCGCGCCCCTCGATCACCAGGTCCCCGGACTCCTCGAGCCGGCGGACGATGTCGACCACGCGCTGCTGGGCGGCCTCGACGTCGCTGATGCGGACCGGGCCCATGTACTGCATGTCCTCCTGGATGAGCTGGGCGGCGCGCTCCGACATGTTCTTGAAGACCTTGCCCTTGAGCTCGTCGCTGGCGGTCTTGAGGGCCAGCGACAACTCCTCGTTGTCCACCTCCTTGAGCACCGCCTGGATCCCCTTGTCGTTGACCATCTTGATGTCCTCGAAGACGAACATCAGCCGCCGGATCTGCTCCACCAGGTCCGCGTCCTCCGCCTCCAGGCCCTCCAGGATCGCCTTCTCCGTCGCGCGATCGGCCAGGTTGAGGATCTCCGACACGGTCGGGACCCCGCCCGCCTTCTCCATGCTCTGCACCAGCATGTTCGCCAGCCGCCCCTCCAGCCCCTTCTCCACCTCGCGGATCACCTCGGGGTTGGTCTGCTCCATGTTGGCGACACGCTTGATCACCTCGATCTGCTTCTGCATCGCCAGGCCCGCCAGGATCTCCGCCGCCTTGTGGTGCGGCAGGTGGCACAGGATCAGCGCGATCGTCTGCGGGTGCTCCTCCTGGATGAACGTCAGCAGGTTCTCGCTCTCCGCTCGCTGCAGGAACGCGAAGGGCGTCTTCTGCACCTGGGTCTGGATCTGCGCCAGAACCCGCTCGGCCTGCTTCCCCTCCATGCTCTCCCCGAGGATCCGCTTGGCGTATTCGAGGTTGCCCTCCGAGGCGTATTGGCTCGCCATCGTGAGGCTGTAGAACTCCGAGACCACCGCGTCCTGCAGGGCCCGCGGCACGCGCCCCAGCCCCGCCAGCTCGCGCGTCACCTCCTCCACCGTCTCCGGAGGGAGCAGCTTCAGGATCTTGGACGCGTTGCCCGTGCCCACCGCCAGCAGCAGGATCGCCGCCTTGGTCACCCCGTCCAGCTTCGACGCATCCTCGGGCAGCTTCTCGTTGGGCTTGCGCGGCATGGCTTGGTACGCCCGTCGGCGTCACGACTCCGGCGAGACCCACCTGGTGATCAGCTTGGCGGCGACGTCCGGGTCGCCGCCCACCAGCTCTCCGACCTGGTCGAGGATCTTCTGCGACTGCACCGCCTCCTCGTCCACCTCGATGCCCGCCATCGGGGTCTCGCTCTCGTCCGCCTCGCCGATCAGGTCGCTCTTGGTCTCGAGCGTGGGGGGCACGCCGGCGATCTCCTCGGCCTCGGGCAGGGCCGCGGGCCGGGCGCCCTTCCTGACCATCAGCACCATCATCACGAACGCCACGAGCGCCAGCGCCCCGAGGATCACCTTGTCGAGCATCCCGGTCAGCGCCCCGCCCACGCCGGATCCGCCCCCCAGCGCCATCGAGCCCAGGAACCCCGTTCCCCCCGGCGCCGCCGCGGCCAGCGCCACGTCCACCGGGATGAGCGACACGGTGACCTCGCCCTCGACCACGGCGCCCTCGCCGGTGCGGGTCTTGAGGTGGGGCCTGACCGCCTCGACGATCCGCGCCTGCTCGCGCGTGAACGCCTGGTCGATGTCCGCGTCGGTGGGCTCCGCCTGGTCCGTCCCGCCCGCCGAGCGCCTGAGCAGGCCCGCGAGGTAGTTCCGGGGCACCGCGATCGACGCGACGAGCATGGTGGCCATGCCCCGCGGGTCCACGATGCTCTCGACGCGCTTGCCCACGTGCCCGTCGAACTCCTCCGTCGTCTCGGTCTGGTCGGTCTTGGCGCCCGTGCCCGCGCCGCTGTTGACGTCGAGCCCCACGTTCGAACGCACGCCCGGCTCGGCCGACGACGACGCCGACTGGGTGGAAGAACGCGACCCCGTCTCCCGCTTCACCAGGTTCAGCGTGCCGTCGCCGACCTCGAAGTGCTTCTGCACCTGGGCCGACACCCGCGTTTT
>Ga0194127_10000695_pt1 | contig 53062 bp, 49 predicted proteins | sample TA2KigC100mmetaG_FD_148624 | JGI IMG/M metagenome (GOLD analysis project Ga0194127, IMG submission 148624) | Freshwater microbial communities from Lake Tanganyika, Tanzania - TA2015036 Kigoma Deep Cast 100m | ecosystem: Environmental > Aquatic > Freshwater > Lake | place: Tanzania: Lake...
CCCACGTCAATTTTTTTGCGGACTCGCGATACCAAAACGCTTCGACGTCATCGAGCGCGCGGCACACCGCGATGATAGCCGATTTTCATCGTGCATGGGTGGGCCGACGGCCCATGCCAATTTTTTTATATGCGGCCACCGCTCGGCCCGCCAGCGCTGGATCGCCGCCTCGTCCCGTTCCCGGGCCCGCCGTTCGGGCTTCTGGCAGCTCCACCCCTCCCCGCGGAGGATCTTCCAGACGTGGGCCGGGTGGTACGTCACCCCGAAGGTGCGGGCGATGACCGCGGCCACCCGGGGCAAGGTCCAGAGGTCGGTGCTGAACCCGTGGGCTGGGGCGCCCTTGAGGAGCAGCTTCAGGAGCTTCCCCCGCTGTCGGGCAGTCAACCGCGGGGGGCGACCCGGCGGCGGCTTCGCCCGGAGCGCGTCCGCACCCCCGGCCTGGACCTCGGCCTGCCAGCGGCTGACGGACGTCGGGGAACAGCCAATCTGCCGGGCGACCTCCCGGACGCCCAGCCCGTCCGCGACGAGGGCGACGGCCCGGCGTCGCCGTGCTTCCAACGCTGCGGGACTCCCGTGTGGTCTCATGCATGGGAAGATACCATCGTCCCATTACTTATGCAAGGGTCAATAATTCACAAAGGAACTTGTCTCAGAGGTGTTGACACGTTCCGGAACTCCGGGTTGGAGACCAAGCTGACGCGGAACTCGGGGCCGCGGACGCCCTGGATCAGGCCTCGCACCCTTTCGGCCGTGCGCACCGGGACAGTGCTCTTGATCACGACAACCGCATCCGGCTCAAGGAACTCGGCAATCTGCTCCACGGCCGATTCAATCTGGGAAAGATCGGCCTGACCGTCGGAGTGCTTGGGCGTGCCTACAGCCAGGAATATGAACTCCGATCCCCTTACGCCCTCCGCGGGATCGCCGGTGTGTGAGAGGCGCCCCACGGCCAACTGCTCGGCGATCAGCTCCTCAAGCCCGGGCTCGTGGAACGGGATCCTCCCGGCCCGAAGGTTCTTGAGGTACGCCGCGTTGGTCTCAAGGCCGACAACCCTGTTGCCCATCTTCGCAAAACAGGCCGCAGCCACCAGGCCGACATATCCCAGGCCGACAACCGTGATCCGCGCTCCGGCTTCATCCGATCCCATCTCCACCCTGCCTTCGTGACGGTTGAGGCCTGTCCCGTTTGCGGGAGTGGCCGAACATACTCATGCCCACAAGTCCGGCGTGCTAGTCACCGGGACTACGCCGCTGGTGCCGAAATCGGAAGTGGAGCGGGAGACGGGAATCGAACCCGCACCACCAGCTTGGAAGGCTGGAGCTCTACCATTGAGCTACTCCCGCGGGCTTGTTGGTGGGCGGGGAAGGATTCGAACCTCCGAAGGCATCCGCCAGCTGATCTACAGTCAGCCCCCTTTGGCCACTTGGGTACCCGCCCTCCCGGGACGATTATAGGCGGCGCGTAGACGCAGCGTCAATCTTGCCGCCTGTGCTATAATTCGGACCGCACCGGGCCGCCGTAGCTCAACCCGGCAGAGCACCGCACTTGTAATGCGGGGGTTACCGGTTCGACTCCGGTCGGCGGCTCCAGGACCCCCAGCCGGTTCGACTCCGGCCGGCGGCTCAAGATCCACCAGCGAGTCAACCTGCCAGGTTTCTCCGGCGCGGCGCTGTGCTAGAATGATTTCATCCATGCGCGATCAGCACGGGAGGCCGCTTCGAGACCTTCGCATCTCCCTCACGGACAGGTGCAACCTGCGCTGCGTCTACTGCGTCCCGGAGCGGGGGATCTCCCACCGCCCGCCGGCCGAACTGCTCCAGGACGACGAACTGCTCCTCCTAGTCGAGATCGCCGCGGAGCTCGGGGTCGAGAAGATCCGCCTCACCGGCGGAGAGCCCATCATCCGGGCGGGCATAGTGGAGCTCGTCCGGCGCATCGCCTCGGTCCCGGGGATCAGGGACGTGGCCATGACCACCAACGGGATCCTGCTCGAGCCAATGGCCGGTCCGCTCGCCGCCGCCGGGCTGGACCGGGTCAACGTCAGCATTGACACCCTCGACCCGGAGAAGTTCCGGCGGATCACGCGGGGCGGGCAGGTGGAGCGTGTGCTCGCAGGCGTGCGGCGCGCCGAGGAGGTCGGTCTGGGCCCGATCAAGATCAACTCGGTGGTCATCAGAGGCCACAACGAGGACGATGTGGTCTCCCTGGCCGCCCTTACCCTGGAGCATCCGTGGGAGGTACGTTTCATAGAGATGATGCCGTTCGCGTCCCTGGCCGGGATTGAGGGGGCGGGCATGGTGCCCTCCGAGGAGACCAGGTCCCGCATCGAGGCGGCGCTGGGACACCTTGAGCCGCTGGACCTCAGCGGCAGCGCCCCCTCCAGGACCTACCGCCTCTCCGGGGCCCGGGGCCGTATTGGCCTGATCAGCTCCATGAGCGAGCCGTTCTGCGAGAAGTGCGGCCGGCTCCGGCTCACCTCGAGCGGACGGTTGCGCCTGTGCCTGCTGAGAGAGGACGAGGAAGACCTCCTGGCGCCGCTGCGCGCCGGAGCCTCGCGCGACCAGATGAAGGTCCTGCTCGAAGCCGCGGCCTACCGGCGTCCGATCGGCCAGGCGCTCGACCAGGCCACCTCTCCCGTATCGTGCTTGATGGGCCGGATAGGCGGATAGAGCGCCGGGTCAGGCGTCGTCTTCGAGGTTGCGTTCGAGCTTGCGCTTGACGCGCTGCAGGGCGTTGTCAATGGACTTGACGTGCCGGGTGAGTTCGTTGGCCATCTCCTGGTAGGACTTGCCCTCCAGGTACGCGGTGAGCACACGACACTCCAGTTCGCTGAGGTTCTTGCGGATGCGCTCGCGCATGGTCGCCGAGGCTTCCTGGTTGATGACCAGTTCCTCGGGATCACTGACCTTGATGCTGCTGATCACGTCCAGCAGCGTGCGATCGGAATCCTCATCGTAGATCGGCTTGTTCAGAGAGATGTACGAGTTGAGCGGGATGTGCTTCTGCCGCGTCGCGGTCTTGATAGCCGTGATGATCTGACGGGTGATGCACAGCTCGGCGAACGCCCGGAACGAGGAGAGCTTGTCGCGCCGGAAGTCCCGGATCGCCTTGTAGAGGCCGATCATCCCTTCCTGGATGATGTCCTCACGGTCGGCGCCTATCAGGAAGTACGCCTTGGCCTTGACGCGGACGAAGTTGCGGTACTTCCCGATCAGGAACTCCGCGGCGCGATCGTCCCCGGACTTGGCGTGATCTACCAGCTCTTCGTCAACCAGATCACCGTAGCCGAGCCCTTCCCTGCGCACGAGCGCCACCGGCTATCCCCTCCGGCCAGGTGCAGAGAGATGTGGGGGTGACTGCGGACGAGCAGTGCGGAAGCAGGTGTCCATCGTCGTAATTCGTTCTTATTATAGGAACCGCGTTGTGTTGCGTCAAGGAGCGGAAGCCCGCTTGTTCACACCGCCTGTGCCGATCTTGACCGTGCGCGGCGTCGGTTGATAGTAACTCGTGGACACGACCTCCTGCTGGAGGACCGCGCCGTCCTGCCTCACGATGCGGAGCGTACGCGCTCGAAGCCCGGACCTGGCCTTCTCGATCCTCGTCTGGCCGGCGGGAATTGCCGGGTCATGCCGGGTGACCGTGTGCGGCGGCGGTGGAATGACGGTCCGGTCGGTCACCACGATCTCGACGGACCGGCCCGGCTGCCGCGCTCCGTACAACGCGACCGTCACGCGACGCGCCGTGGCTTCCGTCCAGACGAACATGTGGTGCCCGCTCGAGTTGCGCAGGCGCAGGTCTATCAGCCCGTGCACGACCGCGGCGTCGCGGCCAGGCGGCAGGTAGGGAACCGGCCTGGAATGATTGGTCCGGCTCTGGACCTCCATCCCAGCCAGCAGCGCCGCGTTGTAGAGCGTTGAGGAAACCTGGCACACCCCACCCCCATCGCCCGGTACCAACTCGTTGCTGACCAGCACCGGGGCCTTCCTGTAGCCGCGGGCCGGGTCACGGGGCCCCACGGCCTGGTTGAAGGAGAGCACGGCCTCCGGCGGCAGCAGCAGACCGCGCAGGGCAGCGGAGGCGAGATGGATATTGTGAACCCTGTCCGGATTGTTGGAGAAGCGCGTCGTAGACTGCGCCAGCGGCTCTGCCATCAGGTCGGCCATCTCGGTAGTGAACGCCGGCCGCCGCAGGGTCACAATCATCTCCACGACAGGCAGGTGCTGTTCAAGCGCGACGGCCACACGGGCGACCGAGGCCGGCTCATCCAGGACCACGCCGTCCTGGCTTGGGTGGAGCACGGTAAGACGCCCCGCAAGGACCGCCACGACTGCGTCCCTTGGCTCGATTAGTAGGGGTGCGGCCACCCCGGCTGCGGAGGCCCGGACGGCATCGAGATCTACGCGGTAGGTTATGGGCACGTCCACCGGCTGGCGCAGGAGCGCCAGCCGCCGGAGCCATCGCTGGAGCAGGGTGCCGGTGCGTCCAACGGCCAGGACGGTGGCCACCGTCTGGTCCACGGCAGGCCCCAGTCCCAGCGCGCCAGCCGCGAGCGTGGCCTCGGCCGTTGCGGCGCGCACCCTGACCTGCCGCATCAAGGCCGGCCTGGCCAGAGCCTGCACGCGCGCGGCCAGGTCCTCCGGGCTCATGCCCCGCACTGGATGGCCTGCGATGGTCACGCCGGGCAGTGGCCGGCCGGAGTAGTACAGGTCGGCCAGCGCGACCCAGGCAGCTGTGCCGGCGGCTATCGCCACGAGCAGGCCGGTCCCCAGGACTATCAGCCGGCGGCTCACCCGTTCCCCCTGGCGCGCGCGGCCATCTGGCGTCTGGCCTCAAACAGGAGAACGCCGGCGGCCACCGACACGTTGAGCGAAGATGTCGCGCCGTGCATGGGAATGCGGACCAGCCGGTCGCAACGGTCGCGCACCAGCCGCGACAGACCGCGCCCCTCGCCGCCCAGAACGAGCGCCAGCGGCGGGATCAACTCAACGGCATAGACGGGATCGCGGGCAGTGGGATCGGCCCCGGTCACCCAGATGCCCTCTTGCTTCAGGTACTCAATCGCCGACCCAAGGTTGGGCACCACGGCCACGGGAACGTGCTCGACCGCTCCTGCCGAGGACGCCGCGACCGTTGGCGTCAGTCCGACCGCCCGGTGCCGCGGAATCACAACACCGTGAACACCGGCGGCGTCAGCAGACCGGATGATGGCGCCCAGATTGCCGGGATCCTGAACCCCGTCAAGCAACAAGAGGAATGGCGGCTCGGACCTTGCGCGGGCACGCCCCAGGATGTCTGGGATCTCGAACGTCCTGTGCGCGGCCGCGTAGGCGATCACGCCCTGGGGCGAGCGCGTCTGTGCCTGCTGGAGCAGGATCGCCGGGTCCACTTCCTGGACAGGCACGCCCCGGGCCCGTGCCTCTCCGATCAGGTGGCGCATCGCCCTGTCCGTGGTGCTGCCCCTGGCCACCAGCAGCTTCCGGAGCGGCCTGCCGGCGCGCAGCGCCTCCAGGACCGGGTGCCTGCCTTCGATCTGCGCCTCGGCCGATGTCAGGCGCGCGCGTCGCGGCGCGACACCAGGCGCCAACGGCTGCCTCCTGGCAGATCTTCGACGGCGATCCCGGCCTCGCCCAGGCGGGCCCTCACCAGATCGGCCAGGGCAAACCGCCTCGCCTCGCGGGCTCGGCTGCGGCCCGAGAGCAGCAACGCCACCGCCTCCTCGGCGCCCGGCGTGCTTCCCTCTCCTGGAAACAGGGCGGGATCCGCGGCCCGCATCTCATCCAGGATCTGGAATACCGCCGCCGCTGCCTCAGGAGGAATCGCATCCGGAACCACGCGCAGTCCCAAGACGCCGGCAAGGGTGCGCAGGGCTGAGGCGGCCTGGGCCATCCCGCCGGATGCCCCAGGGTTCCCGGCCATGGCTGCGCCGGCGGCGCGGTTGATCTCAGCCGCCAGGTCGAACAGAACCGCGATCGCCTGGGGAGTGCCGAAGTCGTCGTCCATCGCACGCTCGAACGCGGTCCGGATCTCCGAGGCCCGCTGGGCCATGGGCCCATCAGGAGACGGTACCGGATGCCCTCCCAGCACGGTGTCGGCGTTGGCGAGAGCAGCCCGCAGCCGCTCGAGGCCTCTTCCGGCGGCGTCCACTGCTTCGTCGGTCCAGCGTGATGGGGTCCGGTAGTGCGCCGAGAGGACGAACAGGCGAATCGCGTCCGGCTCATACCGCGCCAGGGCGTCCCGAATCGCCACGAAGTTGCCAAGATGCCGGTGCATCTCATCCCCAACCGGCGGCTTCATCAACGCGTTGTGCACCCAGAATCGCGCGAAGGGCGCCCGGCCCGTGTAGGCCTCGGACTGTGCAATCTCGTTCTCGTGATGCGGGAAGCGAACGTCGTCCCCGCCACCGTGCAGGTCAATCTGCTCCCCCAGGAACTGCATGGACATGGCCGAGCACTCAATGTGCCAGCCGGGCCGTCCCTGACCCCAGGGGCTCTCCCATGACGGTTCTCCTGGCCTGGACGCCTTCCAGAGCGCGAAGTCCATGGGGTGCTCCTTGCGCTCGTCCACCTCGATGCGGGCGCCGGCCTGCATCTGCTCCAGCGACCGGCCGGACAGAAGACCGTACCTGGGAAAGGAAGTGACGCGGAAGTACACGTCCCCGTCCACCGTGTAGGCATGCCCGCCTGTGATCAGCCCTTCGATGATCTCGATCATCTTTGGGATGACCTCGGTCGCCCGCGGGTAGTGATGGGCCCGCTGCACGCGTAGGGCGTCCATCTCCTGGAGGAACCGTTCGATGTACTCCTGGGCAATCGCGAAGATGCTCCTGCCTTCCTCTTGCGCGCGCGCCACTATGCGATCTTCGATGTCGGTGAAGTTCTGAACGTGGCGGACCTCGAGCCCCTTGTACTCAAGGTAGCGCCTCACGACATCGAAGAAGATGTACGAGAGCGCGTGGCCCACGTGCGCCGGTCCGTACAGGTTCGGCCCGCAGACGTACATGCTGACAGCGCCCGGGACCAGCGTGCGAAACGGCTCCTTCTGTCGGCTCAGCGAGTTGTGTATCTCCAGGCCCATAGCGCCACCTCGACTGTCAAGTCTATCGGAGCGTTGAAGGAGCCACAAGGGGAGGTGCCGGCTACGGCAGCCGGGCGATGGGGATGGCGTCGAGTTCGGCGCAGACCTCCCAGCAGCAGCGGGAACGCAGTGTCACCGCGTCGGCCCGCCGGAAGGAACGCAGGTCGAAGGCGCCCCGGTCGGTCAGCACCCGGTGGTAGGTGGCATCGTACTCGCGGCGCGTGGCGACCACCCGTGCGATGAGGTGAAACACGTTGCCTCGCCAGAACCCCACAAGGCGGGGGCGAAATGCAAGGGGCCTTTCAACCTCTACGGTGATCGGCTCGGCGACCGCGGCGCGCTCGACGAACAGCATCTCCGGCGGTGAAACGCCCCCTGGCTTGGGGCGGCGGGCCATTCTATTCCGCCTTCCGCAGCAGTGCCACGGCGCGGGCTTCTATCCCTTCACCGCGGCCTACAGGTCCCATGCCTTCTGCGGTGGTGGCCTTGATCCCTATCTGGTCCGCCCCGATTCCCAGCGCCCCGGCCAGTCTCGCCCGCATCGCCTCGATGTGCGGCGCCAGCATGGGCGCCTCGGCCAGCACCACGGCGTCCACGTTCACGATTGTCCATCCCGCCGCGCGTAGCATGCCCGAAACCGACGCTGCCAGCCCAATGCTGTCCGCGCCTCGAAGCGCGGGATCCGCGGGCGGGAAATGGTGGCCGATGTCGCTCTCGCCCGCAGCCCCAAGAAGCGCGTCCATAACGGCGTGGGTCAGGACGTCGGCGTCGGAATGCCCGGCAAGGCCGCGCGCATGGGGGATGCGAACACCGCCCAGCACCAGTGCCCGATCGGGTGCCAGCCGGTGGAGATCACATCCGGTGCCCACGCGCAATCCCGGCCCGCTTCTTTCGGCGACCCTCAGGCGCGCCAACTCAAGGTCGGCCCCGGTGGTGATCTTGAAGTTGGCAGGATCACCCGTGACCACGGCCACCGGCGCCCCGAGGGCTTCGACGAGCCCTGCGTCGTCCGTGGCCGGCGCGGTCTGGGGCACGCGGAGGTGCGCCTCGCGCAACAGGCCAGCGGCAAACGCCTGCGGCGTCTGCACGGCGAAGAGTCCGGCCCGGTCGAGGGTCCTAAGGACCAGGTTCTGGTCCACTTCCTTCAGTGTGTCAACAACCGGAATCCCGGCGGTGGCTGCGCCCCATCGCATGGCCGCCTCCAGCACGCGCTCGATCAAGGCCGGGGTCACGAAGGGACGGACCCCGTCGTGGATGACGAGCCACTGTGCCTGGGGAAGCGCGTCAAGCCCGGCTGCCACGGATCCCCGGCGGTCGGGGGCGCCACCGACAACCGCCGCCACCTTGCCTGCCAATCGGTCTGACAGCGAAGCCACGTGGTCGGCGCCCACCACGACGACGATCCGGTCAACCGAGTGACACTGCTCGAAGGGCTGAAGCGTCCGCTCCAGGATCGTGGTGGACCCCAGCCGCAGCAGCGGTTTGGGCGCAGGTCCTGGAAGCCGTGTACCACTGCCGGCGGCAACGATCACCGCGCCGGTCAGGCCGGTCTTCACTTCACCCTCGCTCCGGGTCAGGCCGTCCGGCAGGGTCGCCCATCTTGGGACGCGCGAATACCATACGTCCGGCAGAGGTCTGAAGCGCGCTGGTTACGACGACGTCGAAGGTCTCGCCGATGTAGCGCCGGCCACCCTCGACAACGACCATCGTCCCGTCCTCCATGTAGGCCACACCCTGCCCGGCCTCCTTCCCGTCGCGGACGACATGCACCGAGAGCTCTTCGCCCGGCAGCACCGGTGGCCGTAGCGCCTGGGCCATCTGGTTCACGTTGAGAACGCGCACGCCCTCCAGTTCAGCAACCTTGCCCAGGTTGAAATCGGTGGTCACGATCGCGGCGTGGTGCATCTTGGCCAGCGTCACCAGCCGCGCATCCACGTCCTGTCCAGGAGGTGCCTCCTCGTCCAAGATCTGCACGGTTGCCATCTCGCGGCGGAGTCGGTTGAGGATGTCCAGGCCTCTCCTGCCCCGGTTGCGCCGAAGCGCATCCGGCGAGTCCGCGATACGTTGCAACTCCGCGAGCACCGAGCGGGGCACGAATAGCGGGCCTTCCAAGAACCCGCTTGTGCATATCTCCGCGATGCGGCCGTCTATGATGACGCTGGTGTCGAGGATCTTGGGAGTCGCCTGCGGACCGGGGCGGCCTCCGGCCGGCATGCGGCCCTGCGGCAACAGCGCACCGGAAACCTCGTCCCGCCGCCGTAGTGCCACGTGCAGGCCGAGATAGCCAAGGACGATGCCCGCCACCAGCCGGACGTAGGGCCCGATGAGTGGCACTCCCTCCAGCAGGTACCCGACGAAGAACGCCAGAACCAGGCCCGAGGTCAGGCCGAACGCCGCCAGGAGCAGGTCGTGGAGGGAGAGGTGCGATAGACCGCCCAGGACCCACTCCATCGCGTTGACGAACACCCTGGCCACAGGAGGTCCAAGCAGGAAGCCGACGAGCCCGCCGAGAACCACGCCGGCCGCCTCGTCCACGAATCCCAGGCTCAAGGCGGCCGGAACCCACGCATATGCGAGGATCACCGCCTGGTAGCCGGCAATGCCGCCGACGAGAACTCCGGCAACGCGGACAAACGGATCGCGCATGATGAGGACACACTGCCCGTAGGAGCCGGTGCGATCGGCCTACGCGCCCGAGTATACCACACGCGGTTGCGCCACGAGAAGCCGAGCCGCCGCGCGCAAATTGACAGTGGCGACGGCCGATCACTATAATCATAGACGCGTGTTCTGCACCGCAGGTCTGACTGCCTCGAGGTGGCGCGGATGGCAAAGATCAGCGAAGGCACCTTCCAGAGCGCCGTCGCCGAGTACTTGATCCGCCACCGCAGCATCCTGGATGTCCAGAGCAAGCTCGCCGAAGCGGTTGCCCGCGTCAACCGCGCGGTTGCCAAGTCTGTCACGAACTGCGGCTGCATCAGGATTCAGGCCGGCCGGCAGTGCTTTCCATCGGATGTGAGCATGGCGGAGCTGCGCAATGCCATGCAGACCCACCTGGATGGAGCCATGTGCGAGCGGTGCCGGGAGGTCCTCGAGACCGAGATCGGAATGGCGCTGTTCTACCTGGCTGCGACCTGCAACCTGCTCGACCTGGACTTCGGCGAGATCCTCCGGAAGGAGCACGGCCGGGCCGTCTCGCTGGGGGTCTTCCGCCTGACCTGAGCGCCTAGAGCACCGCCCGAAGCGCCTCGGTCAGATCGCCCACGCGTACTAGTTCCAGGCCGGCCGGCCCCTTGAGGGACTCTGCCCGCGGCACGACGGCCCGGGCGAACCCTAGCCGGGCGGCTTCTGCGAGCCGCTTTTCCACCTGCGGCACTGCGCGTACCTCTCCCGCAAGACCCACCTCGCCCACGACCACGGTCCTGGGATCCACCGGACGGTTGCGCAGGCTGCTGGCCACCGCCGCCGCGATGCCGAGGTCCGCGGCCGGCTCGTCCACCGAGATGCCTCCGGCAACGCTCGCGTACACGTCCTGCCCGGAGAGCTGCAGGCCGCCGCGGCGCTCGAGCACCGCGAGGAGTACCAGGAGCCGGTTGTAGTCAACACCTGCCGCGGTTCGCCTGGGCATGCCAAACGAGGTGGGGATTGTTAGGGCCTGCACCTCAACGAGCAGGGACCGGGTCCCCTCGATCGCGCACACCACCGCCGAGCCGGGCGCTGCCTCCGGGCGCTCGGAGAGGAACGCGGCCGATGGATTCGGAACCTCGACGAGTCCTCCCCCGGCCATCTCAAAGACGCCTATCTCGTTGGTAGAGCCAAACCGGTTCTTGGTGGCGCGGAGGATCCGGTAGGCGTGGTGCCGGTCTCCCTCAAAGGCCAGCACCGTGTCAACCAGGTGCTCCAGGACCCGCGGCCCGGCGAGTGCGCCTTCCTTAGTGACATGGCCCACGATGAACGTGGCAACTCCCTGATCTTTGGCCAGCCTGACGAGCGCGGCCGTACACTCTCGAACCTGCGCAACGCTTCCGGCCGTGGAGGATACGTCGGAGCGGTGGACGGTCTGGATGGAATCCACGATCAGCATCGCCGGCCGGAGCCGTCCGGCTGCTTGAAGGATCGCCTCCAGGTCAACTTCCGCGAGCAGGTAGAGGCGCGGAGAAGCGGCTCCCAGGCGCTCCGCGCGGAGCTTGATCTGGGGCACCGACTCCTCGGCACTGACATAGAGGACCGCTCCGCCGGCACGCGCCGCCCTCTCGGCGGTCTGGAGCAACAGCGTTGACTTTCCTATACCGGGATCCCCGCCGACGAGCACGACGGAGCCGGCTACCGCGCCACCACCCAGAACCCGGTCGAACTCCTCGGATCCGGTCTGCTGGCGAGTCTCGGCCGACACGATCACCTCTGCGAGGGAGACGGGCTCTGCGGCCGGAGCGTGGCTGGCGGGCGCGGCCAGGGAGTGCTCTATCTCTTCCGAAAGGGAGTTCCACTCCCCACACGCCGGGCACCGGCCCAACCACTTCGCCGCGGAGTGCCCGCAGCTCTGGCAGACGTACCGGATGCGCGTGCGGTCCGACAGGGCTACTCGGCGAGCGCAGGCTCCCGCTTGCGCTCGAAGACGATCTGTCCCTCCCTTGCGTCCACAACCAGCATGTCGCCGCTGGTGAACTGGCCGCGAAGGAGTTCATCGCTGAGGGGATCCTCCACGAGGCGCTGGATGGCGCGGCGCAGCGGCCTGGCCCCGAAGGTCGGGTCGAATCCTTCCCGCGCGAGGACCTCCCGGGCCGCGGGGGTCAGCTCCATGTCCATCTTCTGGCTGCGCAGCTCGCGCCGTACCCGCTCCACTAGGATCCCAACTATCTCCAGTATCTGTTCGCTGGTCAGGGGCCTAAACACGATCATCTCGTCCAGACGGTTGAGGAACTCGGGCCGGAACGTCCGGCGCAGCTCCTCCATCACGTGATCGCGCATGCGCTGGTAGACGCGCTCGCGGTCCACCGTGTCGTCGTATCCCGAGGTCCGAAATCCGATCCCGATCTCCTTGTTGAGCTGCGGGGCGCCCACATTGCTTGTCATGATGATGACCGCGTTCTTGAAGTCCACGGTGCGACCCTGGGCATCGGTCAGGCGACCGTCATCAAGGATCTGGAGCAGCACGTTGAAGATCTCGGGATGGGCCTTCTCGATTTCGTCGAAGAGCACCACCGCGAAGGGCCGGCGGCGTACCGCCTCGGTGAGCTGGCCACCCTCGTCGTAGCCAACATAGCCGGGTGGCGAACCGACCAGCCGGCTGACCGTGTGCCGCTCGCTGTATTCCGACATGTCTATGCGGATGAGCGCACCCTCGTCTCCGAACAGGAACTCGGCCAGCGCCCGGGCAAGCTCGGTCTTGCCCACCCCGGTGGGTCCCAGGAAGATAAACGAACCGATGGGCCGGCGGGGGTCCTTCAGGCCGGCCCGCGCCCGCCGCACCGCCTTGCTCACGGCCCGCACCGCGTCTTCCTGGCCCACGATCCGCTCGTGCAACGACTCCTCCATGCGCAATAGCTTGTGCGATTCCTCTTCGACCAGGCGCGTGACCGGGATGCCGGTCCAGGAGCTCACAACATCGGCCACATCATCGCCGCTCACGACGTTGAGATCCGACCTGCGCTTATCCCGACTGATTGATCCTTCCATCTCGTCCAGCTTCTGTCGCAGCACCCGCTCGCGGTCGCGCAGTTGCGCGGCGCGCTCGAAATCCTCCGCCTTGCTGGCCTCTTCCTTCTCGCGCTTGGCCCGCTCCACGCGCTCCATCGCCTGGCGCACTTCCTGGGGCAGAAACGAGGCCTGCAGGCGGACCTTGGACGCGGCCTCGTCCATCAGGTCAATCGCCTTGTCCGGGAGGAACCTGTCCGAGATGTACTTCTCGGCAAGAGTGGCCGCGGCCACGAGGGCCTCGTCGCTGATCCTGACCCCGTGGTGCGCCTCATACCGCTCGCGCAGGCCGCGGAGGATCTCCTTGGTCTGCTCCACGTCTGGCTCGGATACAAGGATCGGCTGAAAGCGGCGCTCCAACCCCGCGTCACGCTCGACGTACTTCCTGTACTCGTCGAGCGTCGTGGCACCTATGCACTGCAGCTCCCCGCGGGCAAGCGCCGGCTTGAGGATGTTGCTGGCGTCAATGGCGCCCTCGGCGGCGCCGGCGCCCACCAGGGTGTGCAGCTCGTCAACGAACAGCACCACCTCGCCCGCTGCCTTGCGGATTTCCTCCATGACCTTCTTCATGCGCTCTTCGAACTCGCCACGGTACTTGGTGCCCGCGACCAGCGCGGCCAGATCAAGTTGCACGGTGCGCTTCCCGCGCAACACGTCCGGAACGTCGCCGCTCACGATCCGTTGGGCCAGCCCTTCGGTGATGGCGGTCTTGCCAACACCGGGTTCCCCAATGAGCGCGGGATTGTTCTTCGTACGGCGGGAGAGCACCTGAATGACGCGCTCGATCTCGCGCTGGCGCCCGATTACCGGGTCGAGCTTGCCATCCCGGGCAAGCTTGGTCAGGTCGCGGCCGAACTCGTCCAGCGTGGGCGTCTTGCTCGCCTGCTTGGCGTACGAGGTTGTACCCTCCTCGCCCAGGAGATAGACCACCTGCGCGCGGACGCGGTCCAGATCAGCGCCCATCGCCTCGAGCACGCGGGCGGCCACGCCTTCTCCTTCACGGATCAGACCCAGCAGGAGATGCTCGGTGCCAATGTAGTTGTGTCCGAGGCGCCTGGCCTCGTCCAGCGCCAGCTCAAGCACCTTCTTGGCCCGCGGCGTGAAGGCGACCTCCTCGTGTGGCGAGCGCTCCCCACGCCCGATGGCTCCCTCGACCTCAGAGCGCACCCTCTCAGGGCTGATGTTCAGACTCTCCAGGACCTTGCTGGCCACTCCTTCACCTTCTCGGATAATGCCCAGCAAGATGTGCTCGGTCCCCACGGCGCTGTGGTTGAGGCGCTTGGCCTCTTCCTGGGCGAGGATGATTACGCGGCGAGCGCGCTCCGTGAACCGTTCAAACATTGCCACCGAACTCCCCTCTCTTTGGAGGGTGAGAGGAATCCCGCATGCTGTCCTCCAAGTCTTCTGTCCGGCCGGGTCTCTATCCTGCCCGACCGCCCCCCAGCCGTCCGCAGGACATCCGGACCCTCACCTGAGACTACGGCGCCGGGGCAGGGCGTATTCCCCGTCAGGGGGGTATGACCGCCTCCCGCCAGCCCGGCTACTGGACGATTTCGAGGATCTTGTACCTGATCTCCCCGGCAGGGACCCGGATCTGCACGGTTTCGCCCTTCTTGCGCCCGATGAGCGCTTCACCCACCGGCGATTCGTTGCTGATGAGGTCAAGCAGGGGGTCGGCCTCCGGGGAACCCACGATCGTATACCTCAGCTCGGCCCCCGTGGCAAGGTCCTTGAGACGCACCGTGGCACCCACCGACACCGCGTCGCCGGCCGCTGCGCTGCTGTCAATCACACGCGCGCTGCGGACCATGTGCTCGAGCTGGAGGATGCGGCCCTCGACGAAGGCCTGCTCGTTCTTGGCGTCGTCGTACTCCGCGTTTTCCGAGAGATCGCCGAACTCTTTTGCCATCTTGATGCGTTCCGCGATCTCCTTGCGACGAGATCCCCTCAACTGTTCGAGCTCTTCCTCGACCCTGCGGAGCCCGGCGGCCGTGAGGATGGTTTCCTTCTCAGCGTTGTTGGGTCGGGCGTTTCTGTTGTTCTTCATCTTGCGTCACCTAAGCGATCTGTTGCCACAACGGACACGAACCGCCGGGCGGCTGCCCGGCGGTCGGAGGTTGCTACATACAAGCATACCCCCACGGGGACATCCGGTCAAGCGGGCGCAGCGCGTCTTGCCACCGCATCCCTGATGGATGCGATCTCCTCCGGCGAGATCGCCCGCTCAAACCGCCTGAACCCCGCTATCGAGAACCCGTGCCTGCGCGCCATCTCCGCGATCTCATCCACCTGCTCGCAGGAAAGGTCACGGCCCAGCGTGTAGTCCTCAAGCCTGCCTTCCAGGGCCAGCACCATCGTCTCGGCCATGCACGCCTCGCCGAGCCCCGGCGGGAACCCGAAGTCAATGCCGAAATCGGGCTCGCCCGGGATCTTTATCACCCCTCCGTCGAAGACGAGCACGTCGTCACGCCGCTCGCAGACCTTCCGCGAGACGTTCCTGGGACGTGCCACGTCGCACACGACTGCCCCCGGGCGAAGGTCCTCGGGCTCGATCAGGACCTCGGGCGAAGCGGACACCGCCAGGAGCAGATCGGCCTGCCGCACCGCGGCATGGACGTCCGAGGTAACCCCAACGTCCGTCCCGGATTCGGCACGAATGCGCTCCGCCAGCCCGTTGAGCAGGTCGAAGTTGCGGGCCACCAGCAACAGGGAACCCACGTGCCTGGCCAGTATACGGCTGCACACCGCTCCAATCGAGCCGGTGGCGCCGACCACCACGGCGTGCGCCGCCCGCGGCGCCTTCCCCATCTCCTCCGCGGCCAGCAGCGAGCTCTCCACCGCGGTGGCCGCCGTGTAGCTGTTGCCCGTGGTCACCGGCAGGCCCAGCCGCTCGGCCACCGTCACCCCGCGGTCTCCGATGACCTTAGTATATGCTCCCAGGCCCATGATGCCCGCGCCCAGCGACTCGGCCAGGTGCCCGCAGGCCACGAGTTTGCGGTAGACGGCCTCGGGATCCGAACGCAGGAGCAGCGACGAGGTCATCGGAAGGCCGATGAACCATCCTTCTGCCTCCACGCCGGTGGCCGAGCGAACGCCGGTGATGTGCGATGCGACCAGCGGCTTCATCCATCCGCCGATCCGCTCTAGCACCGAATCGGGCACCAGGCGGGCAATCGGGTACTTCCGAACGAAGTCCCTCGCCACCAGGGGGTGAACCACGAAGGCGAAGCGTCGGGTCTCGCGGGCCATGTTCCGCGCCCAGGGGCCTCAGGCCAGCCGCTCGACGCGGGGCCTGAGCCCTGCACGCCGGATCCAATCGAGGTAGTCTGCAGGGCCGAGCTGTTCTGGGCGCAGGCCCGAAAGCGCGACCACGATCGCCTCCAGGACGTTGGTGGCGAAGGAACGTCCTTCCATCTCGGGCGTCGTGGTAACCAGCAGCGCGGCGCGCCTGCTCCGAAATGCCTCCACTCCGGCAGCGGTGATGGTGTTGGTGATGATGGTCTTCCCGGTCAGGTCGTCAGGCATGAACCGCTGGATAAGATGCGAATCTCCGGCGATCACCTCGGCCCACCGATAGGCCCGCCCGAACTTCGGTGTCACCTGGTCCTGCTTCTTGCCCGTCGGGTAGAGCCACGTGAACGGCCCTCGGGTCAGCACGGGTAGCAAGATCGCTGCCAGCACCCTGATCGTGGCGAGCCCGCGCAGGCCGATGGGAACGCCCAATCCAAACATCAGATCACCAAAGACCACGTCCGCTCCAACCTCCACAAGCGCCTCTGCCATGCCGTACCTGTCCACCGATGCCACCAGAAGCACTCGCCTGCCCCGCAGCGTCAGCCCTACCTCCTCGGGAAGGATGTGCTGGATCAGGTGGCGCTCCCAGCTGTTCTTGATGCCTCCCCCGTCCACGACCGGCGTGCGCATCCCCTCGACCGCGCGTACGGCATCGCGGATGTAGTACTTGCGGCGACCCGCCACGAGCGTCAGGTTGATACCGCCGATGCCGATGGCGTCCACCTTGCCGTCCAGTTCGCGTATCTTCTGGCAGAACAGCCGGTAGTCGCCGCCGGTGCCTATCCGTTCGATGATGAACGGATGGCCCAGGAGCACGGTCTCGACCCGATGATCCCCGCTGCTGGAACCGAGACTGACGCTGACCACGTGTCGTTCGGACTTCATGAGTAGGGGTATTTTGACGCGGAGACCGCGTTTCCTGTCACCCTGACGGATCCTCCGGCCCCAGGACCTGAATCACGTCGCCGGCCACCATTGGCCGGACGGCTCCGGAGGCCGTGCGGATCCTGAGGGCACCCTCACGGTCTATCCCTTCCGCGACGCCCTCGATCCCCTGACCCGACTGCAGCACGGCAATGGGCTTCCCACGCAGCAGGTCGCGGGAGCCCCAGGCGTCGCTCACGGCGTCCCCGCCGGCGGCCCATGCAGAGTAGCAGTCTGCCAGGCGGGCGAGCAGTGCATCGAGCACGGCACGCCTCTCGATAGGGTGGCCGGCGATCAGGTGGAGCGACCCGGCGATTGCGGCCACCTCAGGAGGCATCGCCTGCAATTCGATGCCCACGTTTATCCCAATTCCGGCCACCACAGCCGCGCCTGCGGCCTCGAGCAGGATCCCAGCCACCTTCCTGCCTGCGATCACGATGTCGTTGGGCCACCGTATCCCTGCCGGCCCCGGGACGAACTGCTCGACCGTCTGGGCAACCGCCACGGCCACGGCCATGCTCAGGAGGCCCCGTGGCGAATCCACAGAGGGGTACAGTAGTATTGAACACCACAGACCACCCGCCGGCGATGCCCACGCCCGCCCCTGGCGCCCGCGCCCGCGTGTCTGCCGATCCGCCACGACGACGGCGCCCTCTGGACACCCGGCACCCGCCAGCAGCCGTGCCAGATCGTTGGTGGACCCCAGTTCGCCTACCCAAATGAAAGGCCGTCCCAGGTGGCCGGCCGGTACTGACTCAGCCGAGACGGTCACGGCCGCGCATCGCCCAGGGGGAAGAGAGACGAGAGGCGCTGCTGCATCTGGACGATCAGTCCGTCAATGTCGTCAAGGGCGAGCGCGGCGGCGTCCACCTCCAACACCGGACACAGGGTGAAGCGCGCGACCCACTCCTCGTAGCGCTCGTTGAGTTGGGCCAGGTAGTCGGCCGGGATCTTCCGCTCGAAGTCGCGCGAGCGGGCCCTGATCCGTTCCAGCAGCACTTCCACCGGCGCTCGCAGGTAGATCACCAGGTCGGGAGGCCGAAGGAACCCAACCATTGTCTGGAACAGGTCGTGGTAGGCCCGAAAATCGCGCTCGTCCATCAGTCCCTGCAGGTACAGGTTGCGTGCGAAGATCTCCACATCCTCGTAGATCGTGCGGTCCTGGATCACGGCGTGCCCTGCCTGCAGGATCTCCTGGTGGTGCCGGAACCTGCGCGAAAGGAAGAACACTTGGAGGTGGAAGCTCCACCGGGCCATGTCGGCGTAGAAGTCCGGAAGATACGGGTTCTCGTCCACGACCTCGTAGTAGGGCTGCCATCCCAGCCGCTGGCACAGCAGCGTGGTCAGGGTGGACTTACCAGAGCCGATGTTGCCGCTCATCGCCACAAACCACTTCATGCTCGCACCTCGGCGACGGCGCCCACGACCCGCGCCAGCCCGGTCTCGTGCAGCAGATCCAGGGCATCGGTGTCCACCGTTATCACCGGCGCCCCGTCGAACCGCTCGAAGTATGCATCGTACGCCTCGGCCAGGCGTGCCAGGTACGCCGGGCCGAGGGCGCGCTCGAAGGGCCGTCCACGAGCGGCGATGCGCCGAAGGAGCGTGTCCTGCGTGGCCCTCAGGTAGACCACCACGTCGGGCTCCGGCACCTGCGGGGCGATGAGCTCGTACACGGTCTCGTAGAGCGCGAGCTCGGGGGCATCGAGGGTCAGCGAGGCGAACAGCCGGTCCTTGGCAAACATGTAGTCGGAAACCACCAGCCCTCCGGCGGCGAGCCGGCCCAGCGCGGACCGCTGCTGACGGTGGCGGCTCAGAAGAAAGAACAGCTGGGTCGGGAACGCCCGGCCGCGGATGTCCTGGTAGAAGCCGTGCAGAAAGGGGTTCTCCTCCACGACCTCCAGGAGCAACTCCGCGCCCATGCGCTCTGCCAGGCGCCGTGCCAGCGTGGTCTTGCCCACCCCGATGGGCCCTTCCACGGCGATCATCCATCCGCGCGGTTCAGGGGGAAGCAGGGTGTGCTGCCGGGCCCTCGGCTGGCTGGTGCGGATGGTCACTGGATCGCCACGCGGCCGCGCTTGATCACCGTGCGCACGATCGGCGCACCGATGTGCATGGCCAGCTCCCGATAGTCGGGAACCTCCAGCACGAGCACATCCGCCGACTTGCCGGGCTCCAGGCTGCCGACGTCGCGCGCCCTGCCAACGGCCCAGGCCGCGTTGATCGTGGCCGCCGCAACCGCCTCGGCGGGAAGCATCTTCATGCCGACGCAGGCCAGGGAGATCACCGCGGGCATCGCCCATGTGGGCGACGAACCCGGGTTGAAGTCGCTCGCCAGGGCCACGGGCACACCCATCTCGATCATCCTGCGGGCATCGGCGTAGGGCAGCCCCAGGAAGAACGCGGTGGTCGGCAGCAGGACGGCCACCGTGCCTCTGCGGGCCATCGCCGCAAGGCCGGCCTCAGAGGAATAGAGCAGGTGGTCCGCCGATATCGCTCCGACCTCTGCCGCCAGGGCTGCGCCGCCCTGGTCGGAGAGCTCGTCCGCGTGGATCTTGGGAGCCAGCCCCATCTCGACGCCTGCTCTCAAGACGGCCCGCGCCTGGTCGGGCGTGAACGCGCCCTCGTCGCAGAACACGTCGCAGAACTCCGCCAGGCCCTCCTTCGCGGCCGCCGGCAGGATCTGCCCGATGATCTCGGCGACGTACCCGTCGGGATTTCCGCGGAACTCCTCGGGCACGGCGTGGGCCGCCAGAACCGTGGGGATCAGGCCCACCTGGTGCATCTGGGAGAGCCGCCGGATCGCGCGCAGCTGCCTGACCTCATCCCTCACCGACAGCCCGTACCCGCTCTTGACCTCGGCGGTGGTCGTGCCGCACAGCAGCATCCGATCCAGTCGCGCCTTGCCGAGCCGCACCAGTGTCTCCTCGTCGGCGCTCCTCGTCGCCTCGACCGTACGCAGGATACCGCCTCCGGCAGCGGCGATCTCCTGATAGGTCGCCCCGCGCAGCCGCATCTCGAACTCGTCCGTGCGGTCTCCGGCAAAGACCAGGTGCGTGTGCGGATCCACGAATCCCGGGAGCACCACGCACCCCCGTGCGTCCACGACGGTGGATGCGGGTTCGAGCCGGATTAGGTCGCGCACCTGCGGCGTGGGGCCGACCGCCACGATTCGGCTCTCGGATGCGGCCACTGCTCCGTCCGCGATCAGGCCGAGGTCCAGCAGCGCCCCGCCGGTGCGCGGACCGTCCTGGTGACCCGCGAGCGTGATCAGTTCCGAGGCATGCTCGACAATGAGGTCGGCGGAGAGCATCAGACCGTCTACTCCAGCAGGCGCACCTCTAGAATCTGCCCGCGATCGAAGCTGTGCATGCGGAGGTGGGCTCGGGCCGCGTCCACAACTGCGTCCAGCGGTACGAGCCCCACGACCTCGCTCTCGGCAATCTCAACGCCGTACCTCTCCGCTTCAACGCGCACGAGGTCGAAGATCCTGGCCATCGGCGTCTTGGACGCGTCCAGGATATTGATCGTTACCTGCGCCAGACCGGACGCCGCGACGACACCCAGGGCCTGGACGTTGGCCAGCCCGCCGCTGGACCCGCGCACAGCGCGCGCCACTGCTCGCGCGATCTCCACGTCGGTGGTGCGGAGGTTGATGTTGTACGCGATGAGCGGGAATCGGGCGCCCACGACGACCGCGCCGGCGCTTGGGTGCGGACGGGGATCACCGATGTCCGGCGCCCAACCGTCCCGGAGCATCTTCTCCGCCAGTCCCTCGAACTCGCCCTTGCGAATATCGGGCAGGCGGACCCGGTGCGCCGCGGTCGCCGCGGCGGCATACAGGTAGACCGGAAGCCGCAGGGTTGCCCAGATCTGCTCGCCGAGCCACCGTGCCAGGCCGACGCATTCCTCGATCGCGGTTTCGCCCAGAGGCACGAACGGGATCACGTCAACTGCGCCCAGACGCGGGTGCTCACCGTGGTGCTGGCGCAGGTCAATCAGCTCCACCGCCTTCTCGACCAGGGCCAGGGCCGCCCGGGCCACCGCCTCACCTTCCCCCACAAAGGTGATCACGGTCCGGTTGTGGCTCTCGTCCGACTGAACGTTGAGAACCCTCACCCCCGGAGTGCGGCGCACCGCGTCGACCACCGCGTCAATGACGTCACCCCGCCGCCCCTCGCTGATGTTTGGCACACACTCGACCAGCCGCCCGGCCACGAATGCACCTCCTGGCGTCATATCGTGAAATGCTTCGTCGTGCCGGCAGGTTCTCCTAGACCCGACGGCCAACTAGTAGGTAAGCCACGATGCCGTCCCCTGGTCACGAACGACACAACAGCCGCCACCAGAAGCTGGCACGGCTCAGCCGGCTGGCTGCCCTCGTGCTGCGTCACCGTCCCGACGAGGTTGGAATCGCGCTGGACAGCGGAGGCTTCGTCCAGATAGAGGCGCTGGCCGAGGCGCTGAGCACGCAGCCGGGATGGGAGTCCCTGTGCGCAGATGACCTTGTGGCACTGGCGGTGGCCGATCCCAGGCGGTACGAGCTGAGCGATGGCCGGATCCGCGCTCGATATGGCCACACAGTCTCGGTCGAGCAACCCGGAGAGGCAGCGCTGCCCCCTGAGTGGTTGTACCTCGGCACCTCGGCGGCCAATGCCGCCACGATCCGCGAAACCGGCCTGCGCCCCAGGGAGAGGAGATTTGTGCACCTCTCCACGACGCCTCAGGCGGCTGCCGAGGTGGCGCGCCGGCATCTGACCGATCCGGTAGTGGTGGTGGTCCTCAGCCGGCGTGCGCATGATGCCGGGACGGAGTTCTGGCGGGCTGGGGCTGCCTTGTTTCTGACGGATGGCGTATCTGCCCGGTTTGTCCTGAGCTAGACGTCCATGGGTGGGAGGCCCTCGCCCTCCTCCACCCGCGAGAAGTGGATCACGGTGACCTCGTCATCAAGCGTCACCGGACGACCGTAGATCTTGGAGAGGAACTCCACAAGGTCCTCATGCCGCCGCAGTTGAGGGTTGTCACGCTCGATCTCGCGCGGCGTAACCTCGGCGAGTCGCTTCAGTTCAACCCGGTCAATGACGGCGGCGAAGATCTTTCGGCGGGTGCCGAACCTGCGGCCAACCGTGATCCAGACGACCTGGCCGTCGCAGTACTTGTCGCTCTTGTCACCCAGCCGGATCGTCGCCGTCTTCACGCCGTGGCGCAGGGCATCGGCGAACACGGTCGAGTAGAAGTTCAGCGCAAGCATCTGGACCTCCGTGGCGGAACGACGGTCTCTGGCAGATTCACCCTCCGTCGGGGGACTCCTGCCGCGGGCTAGGAGGCGCCGGGCAGGCGCAGGCCCCAACGAACGGCCGCCTCCAGCGCCGCAGGGTAGCCGGCGTCGGCGTGACGCAGAACTCCGGTACCCGGATCGGTCGTCAGCACGCGCTCGAGCTTCTGCGCGGCCAGGTCGGTGCCGTCGGCCACGCTGACCTGTCCGGCGTGGATCGAGTAGCCGATGCCCACGCCCCCGCCGTGGTGCACTGAGACCCATGTCGCGCCCGCACAGGTGTTTACCAGCGCGTTCAGGATCGGCCAGTCGGCGATGGCGTCTGAGCCGTCCAGCATCCCCTCGGTCTCGCGCAGCGGCGAGGCGACCGAACCCGCGTCCAGGTGATCGCGCCCGATGACGATCGGGGCGGCCACCTGGCCGGCACGAACCAGATCGTTGAACGCCAGGCCTGCCTGCGCACGCTCTCCGTATCCCAGCCAGCAGATCCGCGCCGGCAGGCCCTGGAATGGTACCCGATCTCCGGCAAGGCGGATCCATCGCGCGAGTCCCTGATTGTCGGGGAACAGATCAAGAATCGCGGCATCGGTGGCCGCGATGTCCGCGGGTTCACCGGAGATCGCCACCCAGCGGAAAGGCCCCTTTCCCTCGCAGAACAGGGGCCGAACATAGGCCTGCACGAATCCCGGATAGGCGAAGGCGTCCGCGAAACCGCCCTCGCGCGCCTGGCCGCGGAGGTTGTTGCCGTAGTCGAAGACCACCGCGCCGGACCGCAGCAGGCCCACCATCGCCTCGCAGTGGCAGGCCATCGAGGCCCGCGACCGTGCAACGTAGCCCGCGGGATCCTGTCGTCGCACTCCTGGCGCCTCCTCGGCGCTGACCCCAGAAGGGATGTACCCCTCCAGGGGGTCGTGTGCCGAGGTCTGGTCTGTCACCACATCCACGGGCACCCCCCGCCGGAGGACCTCGGGCAAGATCTCACTGGCATTGCCCAGCAGGGCCACCGACAGGGGTTGCCCTGCATGCCTCGCAGCGCGGCACCAGCGCAGCGCCTCATCCAGCGAGTCCGTTGCCCGGTCCACCCAACCCTGCGACTTGCGCCTGTGAATACGGGCCGGATCGGCCTCGACTACGAGCGCCACACCCTCGTTCATGGTGACTGCCATCGGCTGAGCCCCGCCCATGCCCCCCAGCCCGGCGGTCAGGACCAACCGGCCGCGCAGGGTTCCGCCGAAATGCTGGCGCGCAACCTCCGCGAACGTTTCGTAGGTACCCTGCAGGATGCCTTGCGTCCCTATGTAGATCCAGGAGCCGGCGGTCATCTGCCCGTACATCGTCAAGCCCTGGGCTTCGTACTCCCAGAACCGCTCCCAGGTGGCCCATGCCGGCACAAGCATGGCGTTGCTGATTACGACGCGTGGAGCCCATGCGTGCGTGCGAAAAGCGCCCACGGGCTTGCCCGACTGCACCAGTAGCGTCTCGTCGTCGCCCAGCGCGCGCAGGGCAGAGGTCAGCGCGTCAAACGCCGCCCAGCTCCGGGCGGCCTTCCCGGTTCCGCCGTATACAATAAGGTCGTCCGGCTTCTCGGCCACCTCGGGATCCAAGTTGTTCATCAGCATGCGCAGCGCCGCTTCCTGTGGCCACCCACGGCAGGAGAGCGAGGTGCCGCGAGGCGCGCGGATGACCCGCTTCACCTGAGCACCCCGACTGCGCGCTCGACCGCCTCCAGCAGGCGCCCGCTGCGCACGAGCACCGTGGCCGCCTCGATGTCCGGGGCCAGCACGCGGTCGTCGTCGAGCGCAGGAACGGTCTCCCGCAACACGGCGTGGCCGGCTGCGGTACCGAGTCCCATCTCCGCGGCGCCGCGGAACTCGAGGGCCTGGGCCGCGCACAGCAGCTCGATCGCCACAACCTGCTCGAGATGGGCCACCACCGTGGCCGCCTTGCGTGCAGCGGTGGCACCCATGCTCACGTGGTCTTCCTGATTCGCGGAGGTCGGAATACTGTCGGCGCTGGCCGGGTGGGCCAGCACCTTGTTCTCCGAGACAAGCGCAGCGGCCGTATACTGGGTCAGCATCAACCCTGATCGAAGGCCGCCGTCAGTGGAAAGGAACGCGGGCAACCCGCTCAGCGCCGGGTTCAGCAGCCGTTCCACCCTTCGCTCGCACATCGTGCCCAGACCGGCCAGCGCCACGGCCAGGAAGTCCATCGCCACCGCAACCGGCTGGCCGTGGAAGTTGCCGCCCGAGAGAACCAGATCCTCCTCCGGGAACAGGAGCGGGTTATCGGTTACCGCGTTCAGCTCTACCCCCACCACGCCGGCGGCGTAGGTCACGGCGTCGCGCACCGCCCCGTGCACCTGGGGTATGCACCGCAGACTGTAGGCGTCCTGAACGCGCGCGGGAACGCTGTCCACCAGCGCGCTTCCCGCGATCACGCGTCGCACGTTCTCCGCGCTGGCCTGCTGTCCGGGATGAGGGCGCAACCGGTGGAGCCGTGGATCAAGCGCAGCAGAACTGCCCCGCAGCGCCTCCAGCGTCATGGCGCCCACGGCATCGGCCGCGGCGCAGAGCCGGAGTGCAAGGTGGACGGTCAGGGCTCCCCACCCTGTCATGAACTGCGTCCCGTTGACCAGGGCCACCCCTTCCTTCGCGCGAAGGCAGAGCGGCCGCAGTCCGTTCCTCTCGAGCGCGACTCTCGCGGCAAGGCGCTCGCCTTCCACAGAGACCTCGCCCTCGCCGATCAGCGCAAGCGCCAGGTGCGCCAAGGGCGCCAGGTCGCCGCTGGCGCCGACCGATCCCTGCTCGGGAACGATGGGGTGGATGCGGCGGTTGAGGAACGCCGCCAGTAGGTCCACTGCCTCCGGCCGGACGCCCGAGTGTCCCAGCGCCAAACCGTGCGCACGCAGCAGCATCATGGCACGCACCACGCCGGTCGGGGCAGGCGACCCAACGCCGGCGGCGTGGCTGCGGATGATGTTGAGCTGCAGGCGGTCGGCGTCCTCGCGTGAGACAGGAACCGAAGCCAGTTTCCCGACGCCCGTGGTGATGGCGTAGACCGGAGTTCCCGCGGCAACTATGCGGTCAACCTGAGCACGGGCCTTGGCGAGGGCTTCCCGCGCGCTGTCGGGCACCTCAACCTGTGCACGGCCCTCGGCCACGGCGACGACATCGCCGATGGTCAGCGTCCCACCCAGGCGGACGAGCACGCGTGCCGCTCCGCTAGTCCTTCAACCTTTCGTCCACGAAGTTGATAGAGATCTTGTCCTTGCCACGGACTGCCTCGGCAACCGCCAGGGTCTTGCCCTGGCTCATGAGGACGGCGTTCACCTGGCCGTACTCGCGCATCTGCATCAGAACGGCCTGGGTGGCCAGTGTCGCCTCGGCCTCCAGCAGCTCGCGCAGGTCCTTCTTGCGTTTCTCCGGCTTGAACAGGACCGAGCCGAAGGTCACCGTGATCGTCTTCTTCTCTTGATCCACCTTAACATCTCGAACGGTGTCGGAGCCGACGATGTTCTCAACCAAGTTCTTGGCGATGACCTCCGGCGGAGGGGGACGCCGCCTGGCCTCCTCGTCCCTGCGGTACTTCACGTCCCAGGCGTACATCCCGGCCGCCACGACCACGGCCACGCCTATGTAGATCAAGATTGGTACTAGATTGATGCCGGTCTTGCGCGCAAGATTCTTGGGCCGCATGCTCACACCTGACACCTCCGTCGGCAGACCAGCAGTCTATTCCACCCCGAGACCGGACTCCCTGCTGCGCGAGCCCGCGGGGCTGGGCTACCGGGAGGGCAAGACGGCGCGCACCACCGGTCGCAGGAGCGGAACCGCCGCCAGGATCACGGCCACATCAATCACCACCTCGGCCAGCAGGCCGACCGAGAAGATCGTCACCGCGACCTGCGAGGCAGGGATCAGCCCCACCAGTATGAAGGCCAGGATGTTGAGGGCGTGGCCCACGATGATCGTCAGCGCACCCAGGATCAGGTGTCGCTGGCCGGCCAGGCCGGCCACAAACCCCATGACCGTGTGCGGGACAATGGCGGCCCACTCAAAGGGATTGCCCGCGGGGCTGAGGGCGTTTACGAGTGTACCGATCAGCCCGACGGACGCACCGGCCGCGGGCCCCAGGAGCATGCCCGCTATCACAACCACGACCATGTTGAGGGCCACAATGGCTCCGGGCACCATCGGGTTGGGTATTAACCGGACTACCTGCCCCAGCACAACGTAGACTGCCGCTAGGACAGCCACCTGGGCCATCAAACGTGGCGACATGATTCCCTCCTTTGCGCCCGCGTGGCGCATTTTGCCGATGCGCAGCCCGTCCTACCGGACTGTAATGCGACCATCCAACCGCGCCGAGACAACCCCGGCACGACGGACCGTCTCGATGAACAGGTCACGCAGGTCCATCTGCGTGTCCCGCCGCTGCACTCCCAGCTTGAAGACCGCGTATCCATCGCCGCCGTCGGCGAGGAAGTCGTTGGTGGCGACCGAGTAGCGCCGGGCAGGATCCACCGGCTGCCCGCCGATCCGCAACTCCACTATCCTTTGGCCGGACGGGCGGCCCCGCTCGTACGTGTAGGACATCCCGGCGACTTGGGGAAAGCGCCCTGCCCCCTGCTCCACCATGCTGACGCCGTTCTCCAGGGCCTCGCGAATCTGCGCGCCGGTCAACTGGAAGACGACGATGGTGTTGTCGAAAGCCAGCACCCGGAAGGCGTCGCCCAGGGTAATCGGCCCCTCGTTGATCGAGCCGCGTATGTTGCCGCCGTTGATGATCGCCACCTCGGTCCGCGCGAACTCCCGGACCGCGTCGGAGATCATGTTGCCCAGGTTGGTCTCCCGCGCCCTCACCGTTCCACGTTCACCGTCGAGGAACAGCGCTGCCCGTCCGATCACCTCCGCGAACCGGGCCTGGAGTTTGTCCTCGTACTGCTTGACCAGGCCTGCCACCGCCGGATCAGGGGCCAGGGCGCCGGTTACCGGCAGGTTGCGGATAGACGCCCTGCGCACCTTGCCGTCCTGTACGACCAGATCAAGGCGCCCAACTGTGGCTCCCAACCGGTGGGTCTTGACATAGACGGTGGGCGGGTTGTCAATCGCATCCACGGGCCGGCCGCCCGCGGCGGTCAGCATGCCGTCAAAACCGTCCGTGTGGCCCCCGATGATGGCGTGGATCTGAGGAACCGCGCGGGCCAGCGCCAGATCCAGCGAGTTGCTCATGTGGGTCAGGGCTATGACCAGGTCCACGCTCCGGCCCAGCCCTCGAATCAGTCCCTGCGCGCTCCCTATCGGGTCGAAGTACTCGAGGTCGCGCGAAATGCTCGGGTGAATGACATCCGCCCACTCCTCGTCCATCGCGCTGAAGATCAACACCCGCAGTCCAGCCACGTGCTTGATGACAAACAGCGGCGTGAGTTCCTGCCCGCGTCCGCGGAGCGATGTGGAGATGATCGGGAACTTGGCCAGACGCACCAGGCGACGAAAGTGCTCGACCCCGTAGTCGAACTCGTGATTGCCGGCCGCCATCGCGTCGTAGCCGATCAGGTTCATCGCCAGGATGTCGGGCTCGCCGCGGAAGACCGACGACATCGCGGTTCCCATCAAGATATCGCCGGAATCCAAGAGCAGCACGTTGGGGGCTTCGCCCCTGATCTGCGCGATCAGCGAGGCCCTGGCCGCCATTCCTCCGACGCCCTTGGCAGTGGGCGTGTCGAACGGCAGGACGCTTCCGTGGTGCTCGCTGGTGTACAGGAGTGTGAGCCGGACCGCCGGGCTCTGGGCCGCGGAGGTCGCGGCCAGGGCAAGAACAATCAGGCCTACGACAATGAATCGGCGCATCGCGAAGGCTCCTCTCTCATCTCTCTTTCTTGCGACCTGGTGCCGCGCAGACGGCGCGTGGCGTCACGGTCCCCATGCCAGCGCATCGGTCGTGGTAATCGTCCCGCGATATAGAAACGCGACCTGGCGGATCGCCGCCTCAAGGTCAAACGGTACGATGGCCGACACGGCGTCCACGGGCAAGACCACCTTGTAGCCACGGAGCGTAGCGCTCCCGGCCGTGTGCAGGACGCAGATGTTGGCCACTGTACCGCAAACTACCAGGGTCCGGATACCGGCCGCACGCAGGTCGCGGTCCAGCGAGGTCTCGAAGAACCCGTCGTAGCTCGGCTTCCGTACTACCTGGTCGCCGGGGACAGGCCGCAGGGATTCCACGATCTGCCATCCCCAGGTGCCCTCGACCGCGTGCTCCCCCCAGATCGCGAACTCAGGGTCGCCGCTGCGGTGCGTGTCCTGGGTGTAGAAGATGCGCGTGCCGGCCGCACGGCTCCGCGCCAGCAGCCGCGCGATGGCCGGGACCGTGCCGGCGGCATCGGGGACCACGAGCGCGCCCCCGGGGGTGACGAAGTCGTGCTGCATGTCCACTACTACAATGGCCGTGGTCGCCGGGGACGCGACCACGGGTGCCTCTACGATGTAGGGAGGAACCTCGACCTCGCGGGTCATGCTCTGCCTTCCTCGTGCGGCCCGCGCGCCTATCCGGACGCCTCCGGCTTCGGCCGCAACTGCGTCACCGGCACCTCCGGCCTCTGGCGCGCCTCGGGTGCTGCGGGTTCGGCGCGCGGCTCCGGCACCACGGTCGCCGCTGGCCCCTCCGGCGCTAGCGGCTCGCCCGCGAACAGCCGCGCAAGATCCTCGGCTTCCAGGCTCTCGTGCTCAATCAACGCCTGCGCGATGCGGTCAAGCGCGCCCCTATGCTCCAGGATGGCCGCGCGCGCCTGCCCGTAGCATTCGTCAATGATCCGGCGAATCTCCTTGTCTATCTCGTAGGCGATCTCCTCGCTGTAGTTGCGGCTCTCCACCAGGTCGCGGCCGAGGAAGACCGGCCCGTGCCTCTTGCCCAGTGCGAGCGGGCCCAGCTTATCGCTCATGCCGTACTCCGTGACCATCTTGCGGGCGAGGTCGGTAGCCGCCTCGAAGTCGTTCTGCGCACCGGTCGTGACCTCGTTGAAGACGATCTCCTCTGCGACGCGCCCGCCCAACCCCACCGTGATCCGGGCCAGGATCTCCTGGCGCGTGTACGTGTACTTGTCCTCCGGCGGCGCAAACATCACGTATCCGAGCGCCATGCCGCGCGGTAGAATCGTGACCTTATGCGGCGGGTCGGCCCCTGGAATCACCTTGGCCAGCAACGCGTGGCCTGCCTCGTGGTGGGCCGTCAGTTCGCGTTCCTTCGGGGTCAGGACGCGGCTCCGGCGCTGCGGTCCGGCGATCACCCGGTCTATCGCCTCGTCCATCTCGGCCGCCCCGATCTTCTTCTTGTCGCGCCGCGCCGCCAGCAGCGCCGCCTCGTTGACCATGTTGGCCAGATCGGCGCCGGAGAACCCGGGCGTCCGCTTGGCAAGCACGCCAAGATCCGCGTCCTCGGCCATGGGCTTGCCCTTGACGTGTACCTCCAGGATGGCGCGGCGGCCCTTGGTGTCGGGATTGTCCACGACGATTCGCCGGTCAAACCGCCCCGGACGCAGCAGGGCCGGGTCCAGGATGTCGGGCCGGTTCGTAGCCGCGATCACAATGATCCCGCTGTTGGGATCGAACCCGTCCATCTCGACCAGGAGCTGGTTGAGGGTCTGCTCGCGCTCGTCGTGCCCGCCGCCGAGCCCTGCCCCGCGCTGGCGGCCCACCGCGTCTATCTCATCAATGAAGACCAGGCACGGCACGTTCTTCTTGGCCTGGTCAAATAGATCGCGCACGCGGGAGGCGCCCACGCCGACGAACATCTCGACGAACTCCGAGCCGGAGATCGAGAAGAACGGAACCTCGGCCTCGCCGGCGATCGCCCTGGCCAGCAACGTCTTGCCCGAGCCCGGCGGGCCCACGAGCAGCACGCCGCGCGGGATCTTGGCACCCAGCGCCTGGAACTTCTTGGGGTACTTCAGGAACTCGATGACCTCCTGGAGCTCTTCCTTGGCTTCCTCCACGCCGGCCACGTCCCCGAAGGTTACCTTGGGCTTGCCCTCGGAGTGCAGCCGGGCCCGGCTCTTGCCAAACGACATCGCCTGGTTGCTGCCCGACTGCGCCTGCCGCAGCATCAGCATCCACAGACCTACCAGCAGCAGGATTGGCAGCATCGTGGACAGCAGGGTCGGCCACAGCGCCGAGCGCGAGCGGGGCTCGACCTTGATCGCAACGCCCCGGGCCTTCAGCAGGTCTATGTACGACGTGTCGCCCTGCGGCACGTAGACGGTGAACTGCTGGCCGTTCTTCAGTTTCCCTACGACGACCCCGTCCCCGATCTCGGCCTGGCTCACCTGCCCGGACTGCACCTGTTCAATGAAGGCGCTGTAGGACATCTCCTCGCGCGGGGTGCGGCGCCAGAGTTGCAGGGCAAAGGGGAACGCGACCGCGAGGATCACGGCCCAGACGATCAGACTGCGCATGTAACGGTTCGTCACTGCCAGCACTTCCTCCGAGGCGGTGTCGCCGTAACGGCGCGGCGCCGCGTCTCTATTGTAGCATCCGCCGGGAGCCGGTGCGGCGTGCACGCCTGAGCACGACGCGGCCTCCCCTGCGCTCGGCTCGCAACCCGGGCAGGTCCGCCACCTCCCCGGACCGCCCGCCCTCAGCCATGGCGCGTATACGTTCTACATGGACGAACTTCAAGTCCCGAATCTTCCCGCTGGCCTCACACAGCGCCCGGTGCGCAACCCGGCGTTGCAGGGCCACGGGCAACGCGGCGAACCGCGCCGCATCAATCGCAATGACACCCGCACGGCGCCTGAGCGCCCTTGATCCGGCCTCCCCTGAAAGGCGGTCCATCAAGTCCGCGTCATCGGCCGCCTGTTCAGCCAGGCGCCGCAGCACGGCTTTGACACCCGGGTTATACCCCGACAGGTGTGGGATCAAGTCCAGGCGGATGCGGTTCCGAAGCGGCCCGCGCAGCCGGTTTGTCGGGTCGGTCCTGCAGGGCACGCCCTCGGCCTCCAGGTAGGCGACGATCTCATTGCGCCACAGATCCAGCAGGGGCCTGATCACACGTACCCCGTTGTGCTGCCTGGTGGCCGGCATGCCAGCGAGCCCGCCGGCGCTCGCTCCCCGAAGGAGCCAGAGCAGCACGGTCTCCACCTGATCGTCGGCCGTGTGCGCCAGGGCCATGTGCGAGGCACCGATGCGCCTGGCCACTTTCGCCAGCGCCTCGTACCGCACGGCCCTTGCGGCCTCCTCAAGCGTGAGACGGTGTCGACGCGCCCAGGATCTGGCGTTCACCCGGACGGACGATGCCGGGATTCCCCAGGCCCGCGCGGTGCGCCGGACGAAAGCGGCATGCGCGCTGCTGGTTCGATGGATGCCGTGGTCTACCGTGACGACGTGCAGCCGCAGCGAGAGCTCATCGCGCAACCGCCACAGAATGCGCAGCAGCGCCATTGAGTCCGGCCCGCCTGAGACCGCCACAACCATCGTCTCGCCGCCGGAAAGCATGCGGTAGCGCCGGAGCGTCTGGCGCACGCGGTGCAGCATCCGGAGTGTCTGCGCTCGGGTCACCTGGTCGGTGCACCTCGGATTACCCATAATAGCGAAACACGACGGTCCCTCTGGAACCGCCGGTTCAATCGTGGTGGCGGCGGGGAGACTCGAACTCCCGACTCCGCGGGTATGAACCGCGTGCTCTAACCAACTGAGCTACACCGCCACAGCCATCCTTAATTATACCCTGGGCCCGGGAACGAGTCCACGCCCCTGCGGCATCCCAGCAGGAGGAAACGCGGCGCGCTGCATGCAAGCATCTACCCAATGGAGAGGCGCGCCGTGTCTGCTTTCTGCCCTCGCACGCTGCCGGGCGTGCTGGTGGCTGCCGTACTGCTGGCCGGATGCGGCTCCGTCGGAGGCCTGATGGGACTGCCCAATCCCGGCGTCTCCGAGAACACGCCACCGGCTGTCACTTCGGTAGTGCCGGCCGCGGATTCCGTCGCTCCCTCGGATACGCCGGTCACCGCGACGTTCAACAAACCGATGAGCCCTGATGCGCTCGAGGTCAAGGCGGAACCTTCTCTTTCGTTCGGGCCTGCCCAGTGGTCGGACGACGCCAAGACAGTCACCGTACGGCCCAATCCCCCGCTGGTTCCAGGGGTGCGGTACACGGTCCGGCTCCGGGCCAGGGACCGGCAGGGCAACCCGCTGGCGGCGGACTACACCTGGAGCTTCTCAGCCATGGCGCCCACCGGCGTGGCCGGTGAAGGTCGGCTCCGGCTGGCCGAGCGCATAGACGTCGGCCTGGACGCCCGCGTGTTCACCCTCTTCGCGGCCATCCTGGCCACGACGCCCGACGCCCCTCCCGGAGAACCGGGATCGGTGCGCGCCGCGGTGCGCGCCAGGCTCGCCGGGCTACCGGCAGGCACGGTGGATCCGGTCCGGCGGTTCATGGCAGAGCGACCGGCCACGACCGAGCAGTACGTGGCCGTGGCGCTGATGCTCACAAGCCCGCCCGGGCTGCGAGAACCAGGGCCCGGACCCGCTCCTGGCACCTCAGGGGGGCTAACCGGCCTCGGCCCGGTGCTGGCGCAGTTGCATGCCCAGGCTGGGCTGGCGGACCTGTGGAAGGCGCATGAGCGCGCCTACGCCGAGGCCCTGGAGGCCCACCGCAGGGAAGCACCGGCGCTGCTGGGCCGCGCCGCCGACTACATGCGGGTAGCCGCGGTGCCCGGCGGGCGGATCACGGTGCTGCCAAATCTGCTCGGCGCGCCTGGCCAGGGGTTCCTGATCCGGCAGGGCGAACGCACCTACATTGTCGCAGGATCGCCAGTGGGGGTGGACCGCATTGGGCTGGTGCGCCCGTTCGTCCGGATGCTGCTCGATCCGGTCCGCGGGCAGTCCCCTGACCAGGTGCAGCGAACAGAATCGCTGTTCCTCCAGGCGCGAGAGATCGCGGCCCGTGGTGGGTACCGCGCGTGGCCCGAGGTCGTGGTCGAGAGTCTGGTGGAGGCAACGGCTATCCGGCTGGCGCTTCCCGGCGACGCCGCCACGGCGGCCCTGCGCGCGGCGTACGCGCGCGGGCTGGTGCTGGTGGATCACTTCTCCGCGCAACTGACCGACTACGAACGCACGGCGACCACCCTGGTGGAGTTCTATCCCAGGATGGTCGCCGCCGTTGACTTGGAGCTCGAGCTCCGCCGCTGGGCGGAGCGTAGGTCTAACTAGCCGCGCTAAGGCCCGCCCGCGACCGTGGTCGGGGTTCCGGAGTGGCGCGATCGTCCGAGGCCCTCAGTAGGTCAGGGCTTGTAACCTGTAGCGTTATGGGTTACACTCTGATCTGTGATCAAGCGCTTCAAGCACAGGGGGCTTGAACGATACTTTCTCAAGGGAACGAAGGCGGGCATCCAAGCCAAGCATGCAGAACGACTCCGCCTTATACTGGCCCGCCTGCATGCGGCCACGAGCCCACAGGACATGAACCTTCCCGGTCTGGGTCTGCACGAACTCAAGGGGAACCGGAAGGGGACATGGGCCGTGACGGTGAGTGGGAACTGGCGAGTCACGTTCGTCTTCCGTGACAGAGATGCCGAGGCGGTCGACTACGCGGACTATCATTGAGGTGAAACGATGTTGATGCACAACCCTCCACATCCTGGAGCGATCCTTCGCGAGCTGTGCCTGGAACCTCTGGGCCTGAGTGTCACAGAGGCTGCCCGGGCGCTTGGGGTGAGCCGCAAGACGCTCTCCAGTCTCCTGAACGGCCGTGCCGGCGTCAGCCCCGAGATGGCCATTCGCCTTTCCATTGCCTTCGGCGCGTCCGCCGAGAGCTGGATGAACCAGCAGGCCATGTTCGATCTGTCGCAGGCCGAGCGGCATAGGAACAAGCTCAAGGTCAGGCGGCTCTCCGCGGCGTGAGGGTTCCAAACCGCCGCCCGCCGGAGCCCCTGTGGGGGTGGACCGCCGCGGGCTGGTGCTGGTGGATCACTTCTCCGCGCAACTGACCGACTACGAACGCACGGCGACCACCCTGGTGGAGTTCTATCCCAGGATGGTCGCCGCCGTTGACTTGGAGCTCGAGCTCCGCCGCTGGGCGGAGCGTAGGTCTAACTAGCCGCGCCTGCGCCCCGGTCCAGATAGGCCGTCTAACCCCTGATGCCCTCGACCTGCCGCGGATAGTGGAACGCCTGCCACGGACAATGGTACGCCTGCCACGGAAATGGGCGTCCCGGTGTACCGCTGGACAGGCACAGACCCGACGTTTGTCGTGGCGCCGGGATTGATGACTACGCCGTCCACCCTCCCGTAGTAGTCCCCGGTGTCCACAACGGCGTTGCCGTTGAAGTCCTGCCAGACAAACACGGACTTCGTGCCGGTCTGGGCGTTCGTGATCGTGAACGCGTCGCCGGCCGCGACGTTCGCGAGATTGCTCTGCCGCGTGATGGTCGAGCCGACGATCACGCCGGAGAAAGCGCGCATCTGTGTGCCCGAGCCACCGCCGCTCACCGCAGCGGCCGCGTTGACCAGACCCCAGCCGAACTGGTTGTCGAAGCCGGGCGTGCCCAGGTCTGTCGCCGTGCTCTGCAATGTGCTCTGGATGGTCGCGGGCCCGGTGATGCCGCGCGATATCATCAGGGCGACCAGGCCGGCCACGTGGGGCGTGGCCATCGAGGTGCCCTGCCAGCTCTGGTACACGTGTCCACCGCTGATGCTCCAGGTGGTGCTGAGCACGCCGGCACCGCTGCTGCCGCCCGGCGCGGCCACATCAATCTCCGCGCCGCACGCCGAGTACGACGCGCGTGCGTTCGTGTTAGTAGTCGCGGCGACCGCGATCACGTTCGCGTTGCGGGCAGGATAGATAACCGCGCCGCAGTTGTTGTTCCCTGCGGCGGCCACCAGGGTCACGCCGAGATTCCGTGCGTAGGTGATGGCGTTGTCTACGGTCGTATCCGAGAGGATAGGAGCCCCGAGGCTCATGTTGATAACCTTGGCCCCGCGGTCGGCCGCGTAGATAATCGCGGCGGCGATGTCAGAGAAGTAACCCGATCCACAGGAGCTGGAGCCGTCGGGCGGCATCATCTGGCCCAACACCCGCAGTGCCATGATCTTCGTGCCGGAGACCCCGCCCCAGTTGACCCCGGCTACGCCGGTCCCGTTGTTCGTCCGCGCCGCCACCGTGCCGGACACGTGGGTTCCGTGGCTCGTGTCCGCGGGGTTGACATCAGGGCATCCCGGATCGGTCGGATCCGAATCTCGGCCGTCCCCATCGCCGTTCGTTAGGTGACTGACGAAGTCGTACCCCGTGACGGTCACGGCCGTGGTGATATCTGGGTGATCGGTTCGAATGCCGGTATCGAGAACCGCCACGATTACCGGACCGCCGGTGGTCACGTCCCAGGCGGCAGGCAGTTGGATCTGCGGGTAGTGCCACTGGGAGGTGTACATGGGATCGGTGGGCGTCACCGCCGTGTAGGCGTAGGCATCCTGCTCAACATACTCAACCAGGCCGGAAGCTCGGTAGGCGGCCATGGCCGAAGCGGCCTCAACTCCCGGCCCCAGGCGCACAACCTGCACGTCCAGCCGTTCGATGGTCCGCAGAACCGCCCCGCCGGCCTGGGCGTGCAGGCCGGTTGCGGCCGCGGCCGCGACGCCCGGCCTGAACTTCACCATGAGCTGGTTGGGCACGTACACGGGCCGGTCGATCCTGGTCCGCAGCGGCAGCGCCGGCACGGCGACAGAGGGCGCACCGGCTCCGGTGGGCGCCACGCTCACGGTCCCGGTCACGGTACCCGTAGTCCCGGGCGGCGGTGGTGTTACCCCGGTCACACCGCCACCGCACGCGGCGGTGACAAGCACAGCGACTACAAGAAGACTGGCACGGCGAAGGATCAATCTGCACCTCCAGAGGGAAGTCGAAGCACAACTCTCGTATTCTACTATGCCCAACGGCAGCCGTCAGGCCGCATTGGAAGCGGCGCCGCCCAGAGAACGCCGCCGCCTCAGCTTCTCGGCTTGTTCAGGGCGTCACGATTCGGATCTCGCCGCCGAGGATGTCAAAGTTTGGGTCGGGGCAGTCCCCGCGGGGGTCGCGCGCGGTCACGTAAAGGTCGCGCCGCAGATCCACGGTCACGAATCCGAACCGATCGGTGGCACCCGGCCCCAGCGCATCGAGCGGCCTGTTCGACCCGTCCGTCGTTACGAAGTTCACCATGACCCGCGTCGGTAGGGCCGGCCCGACGCGCAGGTCGGTCAGGGACACCACTACCTGAAGCGCGCGTCCGTCGGGCAGCACGGTCCCGCCCAAGAACGGCGCCGGAGGGCGGATCACGTTGAACCCAAACGGCGGAACCGTGGTCTGGGGCACTGTTCCGAAGAAGAACCGGCCGTCGCGGTACACGGCGTAGTGCGTCCAGTTAGTGCTGTCCGGCTGCGGGCCCAGCAGGAGCGAGTCGCTGACCGTGAACGCTATGTAGTAGGCACCACCGCGATCCTGGAGCGTGCCGGCGACGTTCATGGTGATCGCGAGTTGCTGGCCGGTCTGAGCTCCCGCGGGCATCATCGGTGCCACGATCAGCGCCGTCACCAGCGCCGCTGCCGATAGAACTCGAAGCCGCCTCATCCTGCCTCACCTCCGTGTACCGCGGCATGCCTGGGGGCCACGGCCTGGGATCTCACTGCCTGGGCCACAGCCACGGCTGGTCAAACAGAATCGTGCCCTGGCCGCTTACCCCCACGCGTCCCCTGACCCAGGGAAGCGCGGTCAGCCATGTCTCGAACCAGATCTCCCCTGCGACGCCGCGATAGGTAATCGCCGCGGCCAGGCAGTCGTCCCAGATCCGCGTGATCGTCAGCCGGTCGTGGTAGAAGCGGCCGGTGGTCCCATCATAGAACCCGTAGTAGGCCGCCTGCCAGTGGGGGCTCAACGTCACGTCAAAGGCGAGCTCCGCCCGTGAGAGCCCTCCCAGCGAAGGATCATAGGCCGCGGCAGCCGCGGCGGTCCATCCCGGCCGCGGCGCGTATTGCACCTGTGCCACTACCGGCGCCATGCGGCCTGCGATCCCATCATAGGAGGTAGTGGCAGTAGCGATCAGGCCCGGCTGTCTGTAGGTCAGCGTGGCATCGGCCTGTGCCATGCGCCCGGACAGCCGGTCGAACGCAAACGGCGACTGCCCGGCCTGATCCTGATAGGTGAGGCCGAGTTGGCCTGTCAAGGACGGGTTGATCTGGTGGGTATAGTCGAGCCGGCCCGAGACGAACGCCCGCGCATCGCCGTTGGAGTAGTGCGATCCACGCGCCTGAGCCCGCAGGTTGAGGTAGCCGCGGTCAGAGACGAGCAGAGGCCCGCCCACGGTCACCGCCGCGTCGGTGCGCAGCGCATCAGTGGTTCCCGAGAGGAGCGTTTCGCGGAAGCGCCCCAGTCCGGCCTGCAACTGGTAGACGAGACGCGTCCCGGCCAGCAGCCGCGGGTCGCCCACTACGGTCAGCTCCGGCAGGCGCTCGGCGGTGTACCGGACATCGCCTGGGAACGCGTCGCCGTCCAGGTCAACGCGCCCTTCGGCAACCAGTGACGCGCTGTAGCCGGCGCCGCGGTACCGTAGGACGAGGCGGGGAAACAGCTCGTCGTCGGTTCCCGACGAGGACGCGGCGCGCGAGAAATCGGCGACCAGCTCCGCGGACAGCGCATCGCTCATCTGCAGGGAGTGAACAGCGCGGCCCGAGTAGGTGCGGGACCAGAATCCGGGCCAGTCGCGCCCGGAGTAGCTCTGGTAGAGCATCGAGTGTGAACGCGGTCCGCGGTGGTAGGCATCCACGACTGCGAAAAGCTCAACCGGTGCACCGGGCATGGTGGCAGTGACGTGATCCGCAAACAACCGCGCGGTAACGTCGCCCATCTGCTGCTGGTGGCTGAGGACGATGCGCGAGTCCGCACCCCCGGTCTGCTTGTTCTCAAGGCGATAGAGGAATGCCACGCCGCTGCCCCGGCGCAGACGGTAGGCATGCTCGACCCCGTACCCGACACCAAGCCGGTCCATCAGGTCGAGCCGCAGGTAACCGTAGTGGTTCTCGTTGAGGGCGTACGAGTAGAAGGTCTTCAGGAAGTACCCCTCTGTCTCGGAGTAACCCACAACCGGGAGCAGCCGGCTGGCCCGTTGCTCACGGATGAAGATCACGAAAGAGGGCCAGGTGAAGACTTTGCGTCCCGCGATCCACACCGTCACCCTGCGGCCCACGATCTTGTCGTTCAGGTGCACGGTCAACTCGCCCGCGGTAAGATTGACGACTGGATTCGGGCCCTCGCAGGTTGTACATGAAGAGACACGTGCGGAGAAAAACGAGTCGAGCGCGCCCTCCATGGTCTCGGCTCGAATGAACACTGTGCCCAGAACCATGGGCCCTGAGTACGCCGCCGCCGCCCGCGTCACTCGGCCGCGGCGCGCTACAAGGTTGTAGTCGAGGGAGTCGCCCCGGATGCTCTGCCTGCCCACATCCAGCCGGACCCGCCCCTCAGCGCGCACGTCGTTTGTCCCAAGATCGGCGCGCAGGCGGTCGGCATTGATAGTGATGTCCTGATACGTAACCATCACGTCGCCGGCGGCGACCAGCACGCGCGTGATGCGGTTGTACTGAAACGTCTTAGCCCGCAGCGTAACCGGGATCTCCGCCTGCGCCATGGCCGGAGGCACGGAAACCGCGCCTGCTGCCAGGGCAAGGGCAATCAGGACCAGGGAACTGCGAACCCGATGGGATGCCGGGTTGGGCGGCCGGTGGGATGGCCGGTGGCGCACGCGGGCGTGATTCACGGTCTCCTGGTCGGGCTGGGACGGATGACGAACTCGGTCTCCACGTTCCCTTCTGCCTCGAATGTCTCGTCGGCCAGAGAGATGACCGCCCGGTCGGCCCTCAGACGGGTTCCGTCCGCGTCCTGAAGACGCACGTTCCCGGTAACCACGAGTATCCGCGTTGCGTCGGTGTAGGTCCCCCGGTCCCCGGTCGCCCGCCGGTCTTTCTGGACCACGGTCACCTGGCCCTCGGCGGTGATGTCCTTGTTCCGCAGCGTCATCACCATCCGGTTGCAGGTGAGTGTCACCAGCCCTTCGCCGCTCGGCTGCTCGACAACCACTCGACCGGTCAGTACCGCCCGGTCGGCGGGCTCCGAGTAGGTCATCCGGTCGGCCCAGACCGTCCGGTCGCTCTGGCGGACAACGACTCCGTGCTCGGCCTCGGCCTCGTTGACGTCCCAACGAAAGACGATGCGCGCGGCGCTAACGGCTATGTCGGAGCGGATCAGGGTGGCCTCCTCGCGCACGTCCGCGCGCCTGGTCAGCAGGTTGGCCTGCATCCGGACCCCGGTCACCCGGCCCCCCGGTTGTGTCAGCGTCACGCCACCCTCGGCCACTACCTCACCGGTTTTGGCTTCGTGCCGCAGCGACGCGGCGTTCATCGTGGTGCCGCCGTGCGATGCCTCCACGCCCCCGGAGGCGATCGTGACCTCTCCCCTAAGGTCAAATCGCATCTGAGGTGCTCTCATCGTCATGTCTTTCTGAACGAGTACCACGCCGCCTGATGCCTCGGCGGTCTCAGTGCGCATCTCGTAGCGCACGGCGGGTGCTGTAAGCCGCTGGTCCCGCCGCTGCACGCTCACCCGGCCCTCGGCGGTAACTACCTGGGGCACCTGTTCCAGCCGCAGTACGTCGGAGCGGATTTCGACCTCTCCCAGGATCAGCACGACGTTGCCCGAGGCGACCACAACCTGAGCGCGTGCATCGTACCGGACGCGCTCGGCCCGCAGCCGTCCTGGGATATCGGAGCGGGGCTTCGGGCTCGAAGACGGGCCGGCCGTGGATAAAAGGGCTGTGGGCAGGCGGGCCGCCGACGCCGTGACACCGCCGGTCAGCTCGACCACCTGCGTTGAGGGATTCCACGCCGCGTCCGGCGCGGACAGGGTCTCGCCCCGCACGGTTGTGATGCGCAGGCCGCCCTTGATGCGCATCGAGCCGTCGCGACGATCGAGCACGATACGGCCTCCGGTGGCGGTCAAAACAGGAACGCCGTTCACGTGGATAACAGCGCTGGGTCGCCCGGTGAAGGTGGTGGTACGCTGGTCGCCGCTGACCTCAACGCGAGCGGCCGTGATCTCCGCCTGCTTCTCCCCCTGCTGGCGCAACACGAGATGCGCCCCAGTCATGCGCACCGCTGCCTGCTGTGCTGGCTCAACGGCCGCCGGGCCGGGTGAGTGGGCCAGCCATACCGCGGCGCCCGCAGCCGCCGCGGCAACGATGGAGGCCAGGACTGTCACCCGGCGTGCGTTCACGGCCGCACTCCCGCAGCCCACCCGCGGCGCGGCGCCAAGAGCATCCGGAACCAGCCTTCTTCCCTGGCGATGAGCAGGCCCCCCGCGGCCAGGAACAGCAGGTTGGGCGCCCACGCCGACAGGAACGGTGAGAGAGCGCCGGAGGACCCGAACGCGCGCGCGATGGACATGACCGAATAGTAGGTGAAGAGCAGCGCGATGCACAGCCCCACCCCGACGAACCGTCCGCCCCGGGCCGCCTGCAAACTGAGCGGTGCCGCCACCAGGGCGAATATCACGCTGGCGGCTGGGACGGCCAGCTTGCGATGGAACTCCACCGCCACCCGAGGCGAGAGCCCGGATTTGAACATCCCCGACTGAACCCTCAACTCACGGAACGTCATCTCCTCCGGCGTACGCTGACCGGTCAGGAACGCCCCGGCGTCGAGCCCCACGTTGATCTCCATGGACGCAAACCCGGCCTCATACGCCGTGAACCCGTCGGGGCCCACCTCCCGCGCCACGCCATGATGAAGCATCCAGGTCTTAGCGGACCATGTGGCTTCCCGCGCGGTGATGAGACGGGGCAGAGGCCCCTCTGCCTCGTAGATCATAACGTTGCGCAGCACCCCCGCGTCCTGGTCCACCTGGTGGACATAGAGGAACCGGTTGCCGGGGCCCCGCAGGAACACCTGCTCGCGCACCTGAGGGAAGGCCGCGCCGAAGAGCGTCGCCCTGATCAGATTGTTTGCCCTGTGGTTGGCCCAGGGCGAGACGACCTCGTTCGTCAGGAAAGTAAGCCCCATGATCAGCGCCCCAAACGCCATCACGGGCGCGAACGCCCGCACCAGGCTGGTGCCCATCAGCCGCATGGCCTGGAGCTCGTGGTCCCTTGCTAGGCGTCCCAATCCCAGGAGCGTCCCAAAGAGGGTCGAGACAGGGAACGTAATCACCATGATCGCGGGCAGCTTGTAGCCGAGTAACCGCACGATGACATCGGGCGTAGCAGTTCCCGCGACTATGTAGTCGGCAAGCGTATAGAGAACATCACCAACCAGAACAACGAAGAACCCTCCTACCCCCAGAAGGAACGGGGGAAGGAGTTCCCTCGCGATGTACCTGTCGGCGATTCGCATCGGAGCCCGCGCCCGCTCACGCGGGTCGCGGGTTTCTGACTTCAGCCCGGTCGAGCGGCACTCCTGCCTGCCGCTCACCGCCGGTGACGGACTACGGACCTATCGTGATCCGGACCGGTCCCACCTCAACGCTTGCCGGGCCTTGGCGCTGCGCGCCCAGGAAGACCGCGGAGACCTCGTAGGCCCCGGCCTCCACGCGGCGCCCCTGAAGATCGCGCTGGTCCCACGAGGCGGTATAGGTGCGCGTCTGGCCGGGAGCCAGCGTCATCTCGCGGACTACCTGGGCGAATGCCCTATCGTGCGACCACTGCCAGATCAGCGCACTGCGCTGCCGGGCGAAGAAGTCGTACTCCTGCGCGCTGGAAGCGGTCAGCACCGCGGGCAGCGCCGCGAGATTCGTGACCCGCAGGGTCACCTGTACGGTGGCGCCGGGCGCGTAGGCCGCGCTTCCGATGGTCAACTCAACCCTCAGATCCCCGGCGGTCCGCTCTGCGCGCGGCGGCGCTGCGCCGCCGACCAGCGCCAGGAGCAGCAGGCACGCGGCGATCAGTCCGTACATGGGGAGCCCTCCTCCCGTCGCATTGAGATACGGCGGGCCGGAGCCGGGAGTTCCCTTGTCGCGACAGGGCTAGCGGTCCAGGGAGTGAGGGGCGTCCGCCCGCACCCGGCCGGTGGCGATCTCCTCGAGGGCGATGCTGACCGGGTTTGCGCTGTCCACATCCACCAGCGGCAGAACGTTGTCCTTCAACTGGCGGGCGCGCTTCGCCGCGATGATGACAAGACTGTACTTGCTCTCAACATGCTCAAGCAGTTCTTCTAGGGGGGGCTTGATCACTTCGGTCACCTCGGCGTGGCACCCCCGTATTGTAGCAGCCAGGAGGGAACCGTCAACACCCCAGCTGTACGGCGGCTACAGGCTGCCGGGCGTCAGTATGCGGCGGCCGCCAGACCATCCCGGCCGCAGAGCTGAGCCAGTTCCTGCGGGTTGCTCGAATGGGACATGGCAACCTCATACTTGACGAGATGCTGCTTCACGAGGTGCCGCAGGGCCTGGTTGAGTGTCTGCATGCCGTCCTTGCTGCCCGACTGGATGGTTGAAGGGATCTGGTGGGTCTTGCCCTCGCGTATGAGGTTGCGAATCGCCGAGGTTCCCACCATGACCTCCACCGCCGCGATGCGACCGTTCCCCTCGCGGCGCGGAAGCAACGTTTGCGAGAGCACGCCCTCGACTGCCACCGATAGCTGCATCCGAACCTGTGGCTGCTGATGCGGTGGGAAGACGTCCACAATCCTGTCCACCGTCTGCGGGGCGTTGACAGTATGCAGCGTTGCCAGGACTAGGTGACCGGTCTCGGCCGCGGTGATCGCGGTGGAGATCGTCTCGTGGTCCCTCATCTCGCCTATTAGGATCACGTCGGGATCCTGGCGGAGCACGTGGCGAAGGGCTTCAGAGAACGAGTGCGTGTCGGCCCCGACCTCGCGCTGGGTGATCAGGCACTTATCGTCGTGGTGTAGATACTCTATCGGATCCTCCACGGTCACGATGTGACAAGACCGAGTGTGATTGATGTGATTGACCATCGCCGCCAGCGTGGTGGACTTGCCGCTCCCGGTTGGCCCCGTGACGAGTACGAGCCCCCGCGGCAGCGAGGCGAGGTGCGTTAGGATCTTGGGGAGTCCCAACTGCTCAACGGTCGGCACCACGGCCGGGATCGTCCTGATCGCGGCCCCGATGTTGCCCCGCTGCATGTAGATGTTCACGCGGAAGCGCGAGACGCCGGGCAGGCTGTAGGCCAGGTCCAGCTCCAGCTGCCGGTGGAACTCCTCGAGCTGCGCGGGCGTGAGGATCTCGGCAATGAGCTCCCGGACCGTCTCCGGCGAGAGGCGCCCGTCATGGGCAGGCTCCAATCTGCCGTCAATGCGCAGCGTCGGAGGGGTACCGGCCTTGATGTGGAGATCCGACGCCCGTCGCTCCACGACAGCGCGCAGAAGGGAATCCATGGTCATCTGGGAGCCCCCGGGGGTGGAAGGATAGACAAGCTCTGAGATCGCAAGGACACTACATCGTTCATGCCCCTGGTGTTCTAACCCTAGTCTTCCTCTGCAGCGACGCGGCGATGACGCGGTATGCCATCTCGAGCGCCGGCCCGACCGAGGCGGTGTCCACCTCCTCCTGCACCGTGTGGAGGTTCCGTCCCTGGCCGATCCCAAGGCAGACGGCTGGCGCCCCGTGACTGAGCGGCACGTTGGCGTCCGTGCTACCCGCCTGCCACCGGACCTCCACGCCCGTGGCACCGGCACCGGACTCCACAAGTCGAATCAGCCAGTGGTCTGCGGGGAGCCGCCCGCCGGCCCGGTCGCCCACGAGCTCGAAATCGAGGGAGATCCCGGCGGAGGCGGCAGCGGCATCCGCGAGCACGCGCACCTTGGACTCGATCTGTGCCAGGGATTGCTGGCCCTCCGACCTCAGGTCGAGCAGGCAGAAAGCCTCGGCCGCTATGGTGTTCACAGAGGTCCCGCCGGAGATCACGCCCACGTTGTAGGTCGTCCGATCGCCTGATGGAAGTTCGATCTCCGACAGGCCTGCGATGAAGCGGGCCAGGCCGTGGATCGCGCTGGGTTGCCCGAAATCGTGCCAGGAATGGCCGCCGGGCCCGCGTACGGTGATGCGGTGGCGCCGTGAACCGATCCCCGCTACCTCCACCGTGTTGAAGGTCCCTCCCTCCAGCACAACCCAGATCCCGGCGCGCGAGCCGTAGCGGTCCCACAACGCGCGCATCCCTCGCAGATTCCCCAGGCCCTCCTCGCACACGTTGGCCGCGGCCACCAATGTGCCTCGATGGGTCAGTTCCCGCCGCAGGGCATCGGCCAGGTGCAGCAGCGCCGCAACCCCCAGGCTGTTGTCGCCGATGCCAGGGGCAACAAGGACGCTGCCGCGGCGCTCCACGCGCGGCCGGATCTCCATGCCGAAGACCGTGTCCAGGTGCGCGCTCAACACGACGGTGGCCAGCGCATGGTCACCGGGCAACTCCCAGATGACGTTGCCCACATCGTCCACAGATGCCGCCCCGAGACCCAATCCGGCGCCGAGGCGGCGCACAAGCGCGGCACGCTCGCCCTCGTCGAAGGTGGGCGCGGGCACCTCACATATCGCTACCGCGTCCTCGATCACCGCCTGGCGTGCCCGCTCGATCGCCGCGATTCCCGCGGCCAGATCACCTGCGCCCATCTGCAACTACCTCCCTCCTTGCGAGCCACACACCAAACAGCACCACGCTTCCCCCCAGAATCTGCAGCGCACCCAGCGGCTCCCCCAGCAGCACCCACGCCGAGATCAGCGCCACAACCGGAATCAAGTAGGAGAACGCCGCGGTGCGCGCGCTGCCAAACGCCTGCACCGAGGTGTACCAGATCACGTAGCTGACCACCACAGCAAAGACCGCCGAGAAGGACAGAGCGGCCCACGAGCGCAGGCCAACGGCCGGCCAGTCCACCCTGAGAAGGCCCGGAATCGCGGAGGCAAGGATGACCGGCAGGCCCAGGACGAGCGTCACCGTGGTAAGTCGGAGGGCCGACATCTTCCGCAAGAAGGGCCGGGACAGCACCGTGTACGCGGCCCAACACAGCGATGCGCAGAGAGTGAGCAGGTCGCCCACGACGGAACCGCCCTCGGTAGGAAGGCCGCCTCGGCCGGCAATGAGCGCGAACACGCCGACAAAGGCGATGACGAGACCTGCCCACATGCGAAGCGACGGCCGTTCAAGGCCGACTGCGACACCAAGCACGCCCACGAACAGCGGCACCAGCGCCAGGATCAACGATGAGTGGCCCGCGGTTGTGCGGGCGAGACCGGCCATGAACAGCGTCTGGTAGCCCGCGTGTCCCAGCAGACCCAACAGCGCGAGCCCGGGGAGGTCCGAGGGCGGGATGTGTTGCGGTCCTTCCAGGCGGCGGAGAACGACGAGTAGCAACACCGCGGCGCCGGCGAACCTCAGCCCGTTGAAGGCGAACGGTGGCAGTTCGGCAAACGCGCCCTTCACAATCGGGAAGTTGAGCCCCCAGATCGTGACGAGCGCAAGCATCGCGGCGTTGATCCGCCTCTGGCAGGGCATGCCCGCGTGAGTCAAGAACAGTCCAGCCATACGATATGTATACCATCCGGGAGGGTTGACGCGCATGCAACCTCAGATGATGTACGAGTACCTCGTGCAGGCCCGCCGCCGGCTCTTTGACTGGATTCGGCCGCTGTCGAAGGAGCAGTACGAACGCGAGTTCCCGTACGGCCTTAAGACCATCCATGCCACGTTGCTCCACACCGCCGGCGCCGAGTGGGCCTACTCCCACCGCCTGCAGGGCCAGCAGGTGGCCGCGACCGACAGCCCCTACACCCCGGAGAAGATCCGGTCGTTTTCCGAACTCGAGACTGCCTGGTCCACCATGGCCGAGGGGACTCGCGCTGCCCTGGCAGGGGTCACCTCATGGGATGAGCCCGTGGCATACCGCATCTATCCACAGGGACCCGGCAGCCCGGCGGTCCGCATCACCACGACCCGGGCAGGGGTAGGCGCGCAGCTCATCCTGCACGAGGCGCACCACCGATCGCAGGTGATGTCCATGCTGAGGCAGATGGGCGTGGCCGCGCAGAATCTGGATTACTCCGTCTTTATGTTCGCACGCGAGCAGGAGCCCGCCTAGGCCCTATGGGCCCGGGCCTCCATGGCATGGGCCTCATGGCACAGGCCCCATGGCATAGACCTCCATGGCAGTGTTGCGCGTACCGTCTCTGCTGGTCCTCGCCCTGGTGAGCGGCGGCTGCCTGTTGGTGGCGCCGCGGCCCGAGGTGCGTCCTGGGGCCTTCGCCGAGAGGACAGTGGTGCTGCTGGTGGAGGGCACTCCAGGCCTGGCGTTTGAGGCCTCCTACCGCACGCCCGCGCAGAGCACATCCGCGCAAGGGACCGTGCCGGCGCAGTTCGTGCTGAAGACGCGGGTGGGCCTGGCCGCAACGTTCACCAAGACCGCGGCAGAGGGCGAACTCGTCGTCAGGGTACTGGTGGACGATCAGGAGGTGCTGAGGCGAAGCACCTCCGCGCCCTTCGGCACGATCATCATCACCCGGTCGTTCTCGCCGTAGCGCCTCACAAACCCTTCCCTGGGGGGATGAGCCGTGAGAACGATGAAGGTCGCCCTGCTCGCCTGCGGTCTGATCGTCTTTGGCTTGCCGTCCACATGGCCCACGGGGTCGGCTGTCGGGCAGGTGGGGAGCCAGCAGCCGGACGTGCACAGGACGGCGACCATCGTTGATCTGCACTGCGACACCCTGCTCGACCTCCACGCCCGCAGGCGAACCCTGGCGGAGCGCTCTGCGCCAGGCCACGTTGACCTGCCGCGCCTGCGCGAGGGCGGGGGCAGAGTGCAGGTGTTCGCGGCCTACACCGCGCCGGGCCAGGGGCCAGCCCGGGCCTGGGAGCTGATCCGAGCATTGCACGACGCTCTGACAGCCAACGCCCTGCAGATAGGACCTGCCACAACGGTCGGGAAGATTGAGGCCGCGTTCTGGGACGCGATGCGAACGACCCGAGGCCCGCTCCTTGCTTCCCATTCCAATGCGGCTGCGCTCCGACCACATCCCCGCAACCTGACCGATGAGCAACTCCGAGCCATCGCCGGCCGGGGCGGCGTGGTCGGGGTCAACTTCTGGCCTGAACTCCTTGGCGAGGCCACCGCGGAGCGGGTCCTTTCCCGGCTCCCAAACCTGACCATTGGGCTGCTGCGGCGCGGCTACAACGTGGAGCAGATCCACAAGATCCTCGGAGGGAACGCGCTTCGCGTGTTCAGTAGGGTCTGGAGGAACTAGGAAGCCGGGCAGGCCCCTGCCCGCAGGGCCAGTTCGTCACCCAAGAAGCATCGAGGGGAGGCTCTCGCCTCCCCTCTGCACTACTCCCGGCGGCGACCTACTCTCCCGCGCCGTCGCCAGCGCAGTACCATCGGCCCTGGAGGGCTTTACGACCGTGTTCGGTATGGGAACGGGTGTGGCCCCTCCGGCATCACCACCGGGAATTCGCTACGTCCCGCCGCCAGCGCGGCCCGCGGCTGCGGGAAACACTGCCTGACCAGGTCTGAGAGTCGGACTACTGCACACATGGGCCTTCGATCAACGGCCCCCAGACCGGTCACAACATTGAAACAGGCTCCATACAGCTACTCCCAGAGCAGGAACAAGCCCTCGTCCTATTAGTACCGCTAGGCTGAGCCTCTCGGCTTTGCACCTGCGGCCTATCAACCTGGTAGTCTCCCAGGGGACTTACCCGGTTACCCGGTGGGTGACCTAATCTTGGGGTGGGTTTCGCACTTAGATGCTTTCAGCGCTTATCCCGTCCGGACATAGATACCCGGCACATGCCCTTGGCAGGACAACCGGTACACCAGAGGTCCGTTCACTCCGGTCCTCTCGTACTAGGAGCAACTCCCCTCAAGTCACCTGCGCCCACAGTGGATAGGGACCGACAGTATTGTTACTCCTCCAGGATCTGGAGGGGACAGGGCATCTCTGCCTGCCTCTTCTGGTCGCCCAGAAGCTCGGACTATATCTTCGCCCCGTTCGGGCGTCTGGCGTATAGTCTCTGAGGGTTCCAGATGAGCAAGGATCTCTTCCAGCGGCCTTCGCCGCCCCACTCCGCCTCGGTTCATCGAGTAGGCCAACGTCACGATCTCGCGTAGCCCAAAGAGATCGCGGTGCCTGCCATCATCGATCATCGCGACGATCGTCGCGAACCGATCGAAATCGGCTCGCTTCGTCGTCCGGAGGGGATACCGTCGGAAGAACGGTATCACCTTCCCAACCAGGTCGGTGTGATTCCGCACCACCAGTACACAGGTCCTATCACGGAGACTTCCGGCATGATTCGGCTTGAGGTATCCACAGCCCAAGACGTCCCGGATCAGCGCCAACACGTGCTGATTGTGATCGTTCTGCGAGACGTGGAACTCAGGAACCACCTGCCACTTCAGCCGTGTGGTGGTGTTACGTTGCACCGCCACGTGGAAGCTACCTTCTCCGTCAACGAAACCTGCTACATAGTGGCCGATCTGCTCATCCGGCCTTCCCTGCTGATCACCTGCACCCATCGCATTGTCACCTCGCCAAACCCATCGGCACTTGACCGTCGGTTTTCGGAGGTAGCGTGGGATTCCCAGGCTTCCCAGCAATTAGCCAGATTTATAGACAGCAGCGGTCACTTACTGTCTCACGACGTTCTGAACCCAGCTCACGTACCGCTTTAATGGGCGAACAGCCCAACCCTTGGGACCTACTGCAGCCCCAGGATGCGATGAGCCGACATCGAGGTGCCAAAGCTCTCCGTCGATGTGGACTCTTGGGAGAGATTAGCCTGTTATCCCCGGGGTAGCTTTTATCCGTTAAGCCACGCCGCTTCCACTTGCCAGCGTAGGATCACTAGGCCCGGCTTTCGCCTCTGCTCGGCTTGTCAGCCTTACAGTCAAGCCCCCTTATGCCCTTGCACTCAACGCACGGTTTCCATCCGTGCTGAGGGGACCTTTGGGCGCCTCCGTTACCGTTTGGGAGGCGACCGCCCCAGTCAAACTGCCCACCTGCCAATGTCTCGACACCCGATCAGGGTGCCGGTTAGAACTTAATCTTGCCAAGGGTGGTATTCCAAGGTTGGCTCCGCGGAGGCTAGCGCCCCCGCTTCTGTGCCTCCCACCTATCCTCTACATGGTAAGAGCAAGTCCAATGGCAAGTTACAGTAAAGCTCCACGGGGTCTTTCCGTCCAGCTGCGGGTAACCCGTGTCTTCACGGGTCTCACAACTTCGCCGAGTCCCTCGTCGAGACAGCGCTCAGCTCGTTACGCCATTCGTGCAGGTCGGAACTTACCCGACAAGGAACTTCGCTCTAGTCTGTTACTTTCGGCCAGTTCAGCCTACTGACCTGATCTTCATCAGGCGGGCCGGCATTTCTGCCGACCTCTCCTGGTCGCCCAGGAGTACGGACTGTATCTTCTCCTCTGCGTCAGAGGGTCCGGCGTGCAGTCTCTGAGGAAGCCGCCAACTCGAGTCTTCGAAGGATCTCCGCTTCCACGTACCGTCGTTTGCCTCCGTCGCTCCGCTGTCTCAGCGTTCCGGTACCCAGGGTTCCCTGAAAGAGCCTGAGCACCGTTGGGTCGCGCTGGGAGATATTGAAGCACAGCGAGATCTTCCACGGGAAGCTGTAGTCGGTACGGGGTCGGAAGGAAACGTTGAAACTCCCCTCGCCGTCTGTGAATCCAGCCAGATACCAACCGGTACTGACGGGGATCCCAGCTACGTCGAGTGCTCCCTCTTCCCTTCGAGCTCGAGCCGACGGCCTTTCCTGCTGATCATCTGCACCCATCGCGTTCTCACCTCAGCATTTCATCGGCAGGGACTCCGCCGATTTGCATCCCCTGAGGTAGCGTGGGATTCTCAGACTTCCCAGCATATGGCCGGATTACAACCGGCGGTCGCCCGCCGGCGAGGCTCGCTATGAACCTTAGGACCGTTCGTCTTGTTGCGACCCGTTGTTGGGCGGTGGGATTGGCTACCCACTCTGCGCGTCGCCGCACAGTTCGGACCATATCATCGCAAGCAGCCAGGCGGCGCTCGCGTCCGGCGTATGGCCTCTGAGGAAATCGCAACGAGCGTTGCGATCTTTCCTGCTGATAGCCTGCACCGCCTGTGTGTCACTGCCGGCCAGAGCGACCGGCGAGTCCAGACGGATTCACAGGGTTCCCAGCATATAGCCGGATTTTGGTATCGTAACTACAGCGGTCCAGCCTATAGTTACGGCCGCCGTTCACCGGGGCTTCGGTTCTGGGCTTTGCACGGGCGAACCCGCACTAACCCGTCCCCTTAACCTTCCGGCACTGGGCAGGCGTCAGCCCCTATACGTCGCCTTGCGGCTTAGCAGAGACATGTGTTTTTGCTAAACAGTCGGCTGAGCCAATTAACTGCGGCCTCATCAGGCTTCCGGCGCAGGCCGGTCACCGTCTGAGGCACCCCTTATTCCGAAGTTACGGGGTCAATTTGCCGAGTTCCTTGACGAGGGTTATCTCGCGCGCCTTGGCACTCTACGTGCCCGGCCACCTGTGTCGGTTTACGGTACGGGCACCGTGAACCCTGGCCATGAGGCTTTTCTTGGCAGCGTGGGCTCGGCCACTTCGCTCGCGGTTGCCCTTGAGCTCGCATTCGCGTCTCGGCGTTGAATGAGGCACCGGATTTGCCTGGCGCCTCCGCCTACACGGTTAGCCCGGGACGACCATCCCCCGGTAGGCCTACCCTCCTGCGTCCCCCCCTGGCTCGTAACGGATTCACGGCGGGGCCGGAATGTCAACCGGCTGTCCATCGGCTACGCCTTTCGGCCTCGCCTTAGGTCCCGCCTAACCTTACGCGGACGAACCTTCCGTAAGAAACCTTGGCCTTACGGCGGGCAGGATTCTCACCTGCCTTTTCGCTACTCATGCCGGCATTCGCACTTCCGCCTCGTCCAGCAGTCCTTCCGGTCTGCCTTCAACCTGTCGCGGAACGCTCCCCTACCACCCTGCGCAGGACGAAACCTTGCGCTGGATCCGCAGCTTCGGTGGATGGCTTGAGCCCCGTTGGATTTTCGGCGCAGCACCACTCGACCAGTGAGCTATTACGCACTCTTTGAAGGATGGCTGCTTCTGAGCCAACCTCCTGGCTGTCTTAGCGATGCCACTTCCTTTCCCACTTAGCCATCACTTTGGGACCTTAGCTGGCGGTCTGGGTTGTTTCCCTCTCGACGACGAAGCTTATCCCCCGCCGTCTCACTCCCGACGACCACATGGCGGCATTCGGAGTTTGATTGGGTTCGGCACGGGTTTTCCCGCCCTAGCCCATTCAGTGCTCTACCACCGCCGTGCTGCATCGGGGCTGCACCTAAATGCATTTCGGGGAGAACCAGCTATCTCCGGGTTCGATTGGCATTTCACCCCTACCCACAACTCATCCCATGGTTTTTCAACACCAAAGGGTTCGGGCCTCCACGCGGGATTAGCCGCGCTTCACCCTGGTCATGGGTAGCTCACCCGGTTTCGGGTCTGCAACATGTGACTCCCGACTCGCGTCGGGTTCCCATCCGGGAACGGCGCCCTATTCAGACTCGGTTTCCCTGCGCCTCCAGGATACGCTCCCTTAAGCTCGCCACACGCCGCAACTCGCCGGCTCATTCTTCAATAGGCAGGCCGTCAGGCATTCCGGGTCCGAAGACCCAGCATAGCCCTTCGACTGTTTGTAGGCACACGGTTTCAGGTTCTGTTTCACTCCCCTCCCGGGGTTCTTTTCACCTTTCCCTCACGGTACTCGTGCGCTATCGGTCGCCAAGGGTGTTTAGCCTTGGGAGGTGGTCCTCCCGGGTTCCCACGGGGTTCCTCGTGTCCCGTGGTACTCAGGAACACCGCCGAGGAAGCCGCCACCCTTTCGTCTACGGGGCTATCACCCGCTGTGGCCGGCCTTTCCAGGGCCGTTCGACTAGGATGGCGATTGGTAACTTCCCGGCCGGATTGCGGTCCGGCCCGGCGGTGCCCTACAACCCCCCGGATACAACGCCCGCAAGCTATCGCGCATCCGGAGTTTGGGCTCTTCCCCTTTCGCTCGCCACTACTCGGGGAATCTCGATTGATTTCTCTTCCTCCGGGTACTTAGATGTTTCAGTTCCCCGGCTGGCCTTCCCGCACCTATGGATTCAGCGCGGGATCGCGCGGCATGACCCGCGCGGGGTTGCCCCATTCGGAGATGGTCGGATCGAAGGTTGCTTAGCACCTACCCGACCCTTTCGCCGCCAGCAGCGTCCTTCTTCGGCCCTTGGCGCCAAGGCATCCACCGTGTGCCCTTAGTAGCTTGTAACCCGCCCTAGGAGCAGCTGTATAGAGCCTGGTAACACATCACCTTCCCGCCGGGCTGCGTTCCCCCGCGGGTCGGGATGTCTTCGTCCATCTTCGGTTGTCAAGGTTCGCCCCGTCACCGCTCGCGTGACGGATCCTGCCGGGGCCGCCGACAGGAACATTGAGGCGTTCTTTCCGATCACTGCCTCCGCAGTCCGGCGGCAGGGCTCGGGACAGGGCACAAAAAGGAGGGGCTGAGCCAGTTCCCCTCCGGGACGCTCATCGGGGATGCCGTATGCGGTTATTCGCTCGGCTTCCTCACCCAATCAGCTCCTTGTGTCCAGGCCAACCCATATTATAGTTGGCATCCGCCGGTTGTCAACCCTACCTGCCGTGACCTGCAGTTCAGACATTGGAACCCATGGCGTGCCTGCTGGCACGTGGGTAAGGGGAAAGAGCTTGACCTCAGAGGCGATCACGGGGGGTGGAAGGAGCTAGAAGAGGATGGGCGACGCCCTCAGCGAT
>Ga0194127_10000696_pt1 | contig 53051 bp, 57 predicted proteins | sample TA2KigC100mmetaG_FD_148624 | JGI IMG/M metagenome (GOLD analysis project Ga0194127, IMG submission 148624) | Freshwater microbial communities from Lake Tanganyika, Tanzania - TA2015036 Kigoma Deep Cast 100m | ecosystem: Environmental > Aquatic > Freshwater > Lake | place: Tanzania: Lake...
GGGGCCCGATGATCGCCTGGAATTCTCGCACCATCCGCGGATACGGCGCCGGTCCGACAACGGACCCGATGATGTAGTGGCTGGTTGGACAGGTGGTGACCCAGTCTCGAATGGCCTCCGTCGTTGCGTCCTTGAGCGTGCGCGTCCCAGCCGTCACCGGCACCACCGTCGCCCCCATCAGGCGCATGCGATACACGTTCAAGCGCTGGCGGCGCATGTCCTCCTCGCCCATGTACACCACGCACTCGAGGCCCAGCCGCGCGCAGACCGTCGCCGTGGCGACGCCGTGCTGCCCCGCCCCCGTTTCCGCGATGATGCGGCGCTTCCCCATGCGGAGGGCGAGCAGCGCCTGAGCGAGGGCGTTGTTGATCTTGTGCGCGCCGGTGTGGTTTTGGTTGAGGTCCTCCCGTTTGAGCCAGACCGGGGCGCCAACGTGCGCCGAAAACCGCGGCGCATCGCAGAGCGCCGAGGGCCGCCCCACGTAGTGCGTCAGCATCGACGAGAGCTCGGCGTCAAACGCCGGATCGGCGAGGGCCGCCTCCAGCGCGCGCTCCAGCTCGTCCAGCGCAGGGACCAGCGTCTCCGGCACGTACCGACCGCCGAACGCCCCGAACCTCCCGTCCATTCCATCCTGCGTCACCATCTCAGCGTCCCCCATGCGCCACCGCCTCAACGAAGGCGCGCATCTTCGAGTGATCCTTGATTCCCGGAGCCGACTCTACCCCAGAGGATACATCCACCACGTCCGGCGAAACCACCCGGCATGCCATCGCGACATTCCCCGGCGTCAGCCCGCCGGCGAGCACGAGGTGCGGTGGACGGTTGGCCCGATCGAGCGCGCGCGCCAGCGCCTCCCAGTTCACGGCGACACCAGTGCCACCGAGCGCGCCGGGCACCAGGGCGTCGACGAGAACCCCGTCCACCCCCGTCGCAGCCCCGTCCGGCAGCACCGTCATGTCACCCGCGACCCGAACTACACGCCAGATCTGCCACGGGCCGCGCTGACGCAGCGACTCCACCAGCGCGCCGTCCGAGGCGCCATGCAATTGCACCACATCCAGGCGCGCTTCCGCGGCGAGCTCAGCGATCGCCCCGACGTCCTGCGCGCCGAAGACTCCAACGCGCTTCGCCACGCCGCATCCCACCGCCGCATCGAGGACGGCCCTCGCCCGGCCAGCCGTGAGCTGTCGCGGGCCGCCAGCGAACACCGTGCCGAGAAACGCGGCGCCCAGCGCCGCTCCCTGGTGCGCATCCTCGGCGCGCGTCAGCCCGCAGAACTTGACGTCAATCACGTCCGCTCCGCCCGACGCCGGTCAGCGCACGGACCGCGTCGGCCGCCGACGCAGCGACGGAGAGCGCAGAGCCGACGAGCACGGCATCGGCGCCGAGCGCGGCCGCCCGGCGCACGTCGTCCGCGTGCCGCAAAACCCGCTCTCGTACACGGCGATCCGCTCGCCCGGCACGAGCCGCAGCAGCCGCTCCGAGACCGCGTCGTCGATTTCCAAGGTCTCCAAGTTGCGGTTGTTCACGCCGATAATGGCGTTCGGCACGCCGAGTGCCAACTCCAGTTCCGCTTCGCGTCGCACTTCGATGAGTGGCTCGAGTCCCCAGGAGCGCGCGGCAGCGGCCAGGGCGAGCAGCCGCGCTGGCGGGAGCGCACGCGCTATGAGCAACACACCGCTCGCGCCGGCCGCGCGTGCTTCGATCAGCTGCACCTCATCGACCAGGAAGTCTTTGCGCAGCAGCGGTATCTCCACCGCGGCGCGCGCCGCGCGCAAGTCATCGAGTGAGCCACCGAACTCCGTCGGCTCGGTCAGCACCGACAACGCCGCGGCGCCACCTGCGGCGTACGCCGCGGCGCGCGCGCCCGCGTCGAGCGAGGCGTCGAGGACGCCCTTGCTGGGGGAGGCTCGCTTGAGTTCGGCGATCACCGTCACGTGCGGCTGGTCGAGCGCCGCCCGGAGGGACGGCGCCGGCGCCATCGCCGTTGCCTGATCCTCGAGCGCGCGCCACCTCGCCCGCGCGTCGCGCGCCCGCTCGACCGATCGCGCGGTCAAGCGTCCGAGTGGCCCGTCAGGGGCGTTCCAAGAGGTCTGTTGCGCTTCGGCCAATCTTCGGCTACCGTTACTTCTGGGTTTGTTCTTGTTCGCTCGTCGAGATCTCAGTACTCCCGTCGCACCCTCAACTGGACACCGCCGCCATGCCGCTCACCAAGCGCCAGCGCCAGATCCTCGACTACCTGCAGGGCTATCAGGGGGCGCACGGCTACGCCCCGAGCTTCGAGGAGATCGCCGAGCAGTTCAACTATAACTCGCTGGCGACGGTGCACGAACACCTGACGAATCTTGAGCGGAAGGGCTACATCAAGCGCAGCTACAACGAAAGCCGCGCGATCGAGATCCTCCCGTCCGAGGTTTTCGCGCCGTCGGTTGAGCTGCCGCTGCTCGGCGCGGTGGCGGCGGGCACGGCCATTGAACACACCACGCCCGGCGAGACCGTCGCCGTGCCGGAGGACTTCGTGCGGCGCGGCGGGTCGCACTACGTCCTGCGCGTGCGCGGCAACTCAATGGTCGACGAAAACCTGCGCGTGCGCGGCAACTCAATGGTCGACGACCATATCGCGGATGGCGATCTCGTCGTCATCAACCAGCGACAGTCGGCGGACAACGGTGAAATGGTGATCGCGATGCTCAACGGCCACGCGGCCACCGTCAAGCGCTACTTCCGCGAACGCGACGGCCGCATCCGCCTCCAGCCGGCGAACGAGACGCTTGCCCCGATGTATTTCGATCGGACGGACGACATCCGCATCGAGGGAGTCGTCGTCGGCGTGATGCGTCGGTACTAGCCATCGGGCTGGCGCTCGACGCTTTCAGAAACGGCCGGCACACGCCGGCCGTTCTGCTTTCAGCGCGGACGCCCCGCCTCGCGGCGAAGCCGCTCCAGCGCCTCCCGCCCCGCCCCGGCACGCAGTGCGTCGCGCGCGACGCCGAGCGCCGATACGTAGTCGCTGGTCCGGCCGCTCGCATAGATGGCGGCGGCGGCGTTGAGCGCCACCGCCGCTGCGGCCCCCGCTCGACCGCGGCCGGCGATCACGTCCTCGACAATCAGCGCATTCTCAGCCGGCGCGCCGCCCGCCAGGTCCTCCACCGTCGTGGGAGGCAGACCGAGCCGCTCCGGCTCCACCATCCACGAACGCGCTTCTCCGTCGACCAATTCCAGCACGGTGGTCGCGCCAAGCGGGGACACTTCGTCGAGGCCCGGCGCCCCGTGCACTACGAGGCTGTGCACCGTCCCCAACGCCTGCAGCGCGCCGCCGAGGAGCCCGAGTCGACGCGCGTCCGCGACGCCGATGACCTGGCGCCCCGCGCGCGCGGGGTTGGCGAGCGGACCCACGAGATTCATGATGGTCTGGATTGCCAGGTCGCGGCGCACCGGGCCCACGTGGCGCATCGCGGGGTGCATCGCCGGTGCGAACATGAACACGATGCCGGCCCGGTCGAGCACGTCGCGCATCCGCTCCACGGGTAGGTCAATGCGCACGCCCAGCGCCTCGAGCACGTCGGCGCTTCCCGAGCGGGACGTGAACGACCGATTGCCGTGCTTCGCCACGCGTACGCCCACGCCCGCGGCGACAAGCGCCGCGGCCGTCGAGATGTTGAACGTGGTGACCGTGCCACCGCCCGTGCCGCACGTGTCCACGAGATCGTGCGGCGCCTCGACGTCGAGCGCTTGCATCGCGCCTCGCAGCGCACCCGCGACCCCAGCGAGCTCGTCCGGCGTCTCACCCCCCGCGCAGGCCCATGAGGAGCGCGGCGACCTGCGCATCCGTACCCTCACCGCGCATCACGGCCCCGAACGCTTCCGCCGCTTCGTCGCGGCTCAGCGATTCGCCCGCCGCGAGGCGGCGGATGGCGGCGTGCACCGCGGCGTGTATCACGCGATGCGATCCAGCAGGCGCTCCGGCAGACGCGCTTCGAGGGCGATGAGCGAGATGACCAGGCCGAGGATGCGCACCCGCTCCACATCCTCCTCGACAAACAGGCCGCGCTGGGCGCGATTCGTCAGGTTCACCACGCCAACCAGCTCATCGCGGTAGACGAGGGGAAAGGAGATGAACGAACCGGTGGTCAGGTACTCGTCACGCAGCAGCGGCTGCGCCTGCTCGTCCGACGCGTCCACCACCAGGAGCGGCTGGCGGCTCGCCGCCACGCGCCCCGCGACCCCGGAGCCCACCGTGATGCGCGAGCCGTCGCGCACGTGCGGCGCCAGTCCACGGGACGCCGCCAGATAGAGCGTGTCTGGTTCCGGCGCGCGAAGGAAGAGCGAGCAACGCATGGCGCGCATGTCGTCGCCGACGAGGGCGAGGAGACCGTCGGCGAGCTTGCGCGGATCGCCATGGTGCGACGCCTGCTCGAGCACCCGGTCCAGCAGGTACAGCGTGCGGGTGCGCTGCCGCAGCGCCTCGCCGCGCCGATGCAGCTCGATGTGCGCCTGCTCCAGCTGGCCAACCGCGGCCGTGACCTGCTGTTCAAGCGCGCGCAGTCGCGCCGCGGCGCGGCGCGTCTCCTCCGCGGCGCGCGCCGCCTCGCGCTCTTCTCGGACCTTCTGTCCCGCCCGGGCGGCCTCCGCCGCACCCTGCGCCATGTGCAGCTGCTGCTGCAAGTCGGCGAGTCGAGCGACGTACTCGCCGTGCACCCGCTGGGTCACATCCTCGAGCGTGCGCGCCGCCTCCGCCCGCGCGTCCTGCTCGGCGAACCGCGCGTGCGCTAGGTCGAAGAGCGCGGCGAGCGCCCCCGCTCCCTCGACCGCCCGCGCGCCAAAGACGCGCCGTGGTTCCTGCAGGGCGAGCAACGCGACGAGTTCGCCGTCCACGCGGATCCCGCGCACCGCCAGTTCGGTGGGCTCCCCGAGCGGGGGCAGGGGGCCAGTTCGGTGGGCTCCCCGAGCGGGGGCAGGTGCAGCATCCGCGCGAAGGCGTCGGCATCCTCGCCAACGTCCACGAACGTGCCGCCGGCCACGATCCGCTCAACGACGCGCGTGGGAAACTGCGCGATCGCCACGTCGAGCGAGGACCGCACGACGCGACCGCGCTCGGTGCTCACGCACGCCACGATCAGACGGTTGCGGGCATCCACCGGCAGGTACGACGCGCTCGCCGATCGGTCGTGCTCGGCAAGGCCTTCGCAGAACGCCACGAAAGCCGCATCCAGGTTGGGTGCGGCGGCAAGGGCGTGGGCGAGTGAAACCAGGCTGGATTCGAGCACGCGGCAGCGGGACCGGAACGAGCGGCGCAACGCGGCGCGCGGCCCGGATTGGCCGGCGCGCGTGCGTGCCGGAACGTGAGTGCTACGTCGTGCTATGTCAATCGGTTGGGCCGCGTCGGCTTTGCTTGATTGGGCCCGTGCCACCGGGTATGTTTTTCCCAATGTCCCCTCACTACGATGGCACCGACTTCTCCGGATGGCAGGTGCAACCGGACGCGCGTACTGTACAAGGGACCCTCGAATCGGTGCTGGCGCGGCTCTGCGGCGCACCGGTTCGGGTGACCGGCGCCGGTCGCACGGACGCGGGAGTGCATGCCCGCGGTCAGGCGGCGGGCGTGGAGGTACCACCGCACTGGACGCCGGACCGGCTCAGGCATGTGCTCAACGCGCAGCTGCCCGGCGATGTCTATGTGGCGGCGGCGCACGAGATGCACCCGGAGTTCCACGCGCGGTACAGCGCGACCAGTCGGCGGTATAGCTACACGGTGGGTGTTGACGAGACGGCCCGTTCGCCCTTCCGGCAACGCTGGGAGTGGCCCGTGCCGAAACCCATCGACAGCGACGCGCTGGCGTGGTGCGCGACCGCCCTGCTCGGGGAGCATCAGTTCTTCGGCTTTGCGGTGCGCGGTACGGCGCCAGAGAGTGACGACCATCGCTGCGAGGTGCGCCTCGCACGCTGGCGCGCGGTGCCGGGCGGCCTGGTCTTCGACGTGGAGGCCAACCGCTTCCTGCACCACATGGTGCGCTTCCTCGTCGGCACGATGATCGAGGTCGCGACCCACCAGCGCCAGCGCGAGGAGTTTTTGCCGCGTTGATCGCCGCCGCATCGAACGACGAGGTATCCCCGCCGGCTCCGGCCTGCGGGCTGTGCCTTGAACAGGTCACCTATCCGCCCGCCCTCTACCGAACCGCCTGATGCGCATCTTCCTCGCTTCCGTCTCCCGCGACGACGTCCGCTGGGCGTTCGCCGCCGGGCTGATCGACGGCATCGTCGCCACCCCGGCGGTCATCGCGTCGCAGCTGCCCAACGCTGATCCGCGCGAACTGGTGCAGGAATTGTCCGCCGCCGTTCCGCTCCCCATCATCGCGTCGGCGCGCGCCGTCAACCGCGACGAGCTCTACAAGGGCGCGCGCGAACTCACCCGCCTCGCCGAGCAGGTGATCGTTGCCGTGCCGCTGGTCGAGGACGCGCTCCCCGCGATCAAGCGCCTCAGCGCGGAGGGCGTGCGCGTCGCCGCCACCCTGGTGCACAACGCAGCGCAGGCCGCGCTCGCCGCCAAGGCCGGCGCCTCCGTGGTGACCATCGCCGTCGACGCGGCCGCGCATGTGGGCGACGACCCGACGCTCGCCATTTCCGAGTCGCGCGTCGTCTTCGACCGCTTCGGCTTCGAGTGCGACATCATCGCCGCCGGGCCGGCGAGCGCGCGCGCCTTCACCGACGCGATGACCGCTGGCGCCGACGGCGCCGTGCTGACCACGGACGTCCTGAAGGCCCTGCTCCAGCATCCGCTCACCGACCGCGGCTTCGACCGCTTCCTCGGCGAGATCAGCCGCCGTCCCAAGCCCCGCCGCCCGCGATGAGCGTGCGCCACCTCACTCCGCTGATCTGCGCCGTCCTGCTGGCGTGTGAAGGGGCGTCGCCCGCGCAGACCGCCGCGCAGGGTCTGACCGCCCGGCGCGAGGCCAATGCGCAGATCGACCAGTCCCGGCGATCGGCGATCACCGAGGCCGTGGCGCGCGTCGCGCCGGCCGTCGTTACCGTGCAGACGGAGACGGTATTCCGTTCGCCGGTGGATCCCTTCGCCTTCTTCTTCGGCGGCAACCAGGGCGGCACACAGACCCGCTCAGGTATCGGCTCGGGTTTCATCACGCAGTCCAACGGCGTGATTGTCACCAATGCGCACGTTGTCTCGGGGGCGTCGAACGTCAGCGTGGCGCTGCGCGACGGCACGACATATCCGGCGAAGGTGGTCGGCATCGATGAGCAGAACGACCTGGCCGTGCTCAAGATCGAGGCGCGTGGCCTCCCCACGGCGCCGCTCGGCACGTCGCGCGACCTGATCATCGGCGAGTGGGTGGTGGCGATTGGCAACCCATACGGCTTCCTGCTCGGCAACTCCGAGCCGTCGGTGACCGCCGGCGTCATCAGTGCCACGGGCCGCAATCTCGTCGGGCAGAGCGCCGGGCAGGGCGTCTACGTCGACATGATCCAGACCGACGCCTCCATCAACCCCGGCAACTCGGGCGGCCCGTTGATCAACGCGGCCGGCGACGTGATCGGCGTCAACAGCTCCATCTACACGCCCACGGGAGGATCAGTCGGGCTGGGCTTCGCCATTCCCATCGATCGCGCCAAGCGCGTCACCGAAGATCTCGTGGCGCACGGCACGGTGCGTCGGCCATGGATCGGGGTGAAGATCGAGATCCCGCAGCAGAACAACCGCGATGCCTTGCGCGGCGGGGCCGTCATCCGCTCGGTAACGCCGGGCTCGCCCGCCGCCAGCGCCGGGCTCGTCGCCGGCGACGTGATCGTGCAGTCGCGCGACCGCGCCGTGCGCAACGCGTACGACTGGGAGGCCGAACTGCTCGAGATGCGCGTCGGCGAAGAGGCCGAGGTGCGCATCCGGCGCGGCGGTCGCGAACGCCGCCTGAATGTGCGCGTCGCCGACCTCCCCGAGGTCGCGGCCCAGAAAGTCGCCGTGCTGAAGGAGATCGAATTGGTCTCGCTGACCCCGGCGATTCGCTCGGAGCGTGGCGTGCGCAGCGGCTCCGGGGCGGTCGTGTACCGCGTCTCCGCGCGCGTCACCGAGGAACTGGGGCTGCAGGCCGGCGACGTGATCGTCCAGGTCAACCGCACCGCCGTCACCGACGCGCAGCACGCCGGACGCCTGCTCGAAGGCATGACCGGTCGTGGCCCCATCCGCATGATCATTGAGCGCGCCGGCTTCCTCTATCCGATCGACTTCCAGATTCGATGACCGACTACGCGACGTGGAGCAGCCCGCTGGCCGAGCGCTACGCCTCGGCGGCCATGATGCAGCTGTGGTCGCCCGCGTCGCGCTACGGGCTATGGCGCCGGCTCTGGCTGGCGCTGGCCGAGGCCGAGCAGGCCCTCGGCGCCGACATCGCCGGGGGCCCATCTCGACGACATCGACTTCGCGGCGGTCGCGGCGTACGAGAAGCGCTTCCGCCACGACGTGATGGCGCACGTTCACGCGTTCGGTGACGCAGCGCCCGCGGCGCGCGGAGTGATTCACCTCGGTGCCACGTCAGCCTTCGTGACCGACAACGCCGACCTGATTCTGATGCGCCGCGGCCTTGAGTTGCTCCGCGCGCGCGTCGTGGCCCTGTTGCGCACGCTCTCGACGTTCGCCGCGCAGTGGAAGAACGAGCCGGCACTAGGCTACACGCATCTCCAGCCCGCCCAGCCCACGACCGTCGGCAAGCGCGCCACGCTGTGGATGCAGGACCTCGTCCTCGACCTTGCCGACCTCGACCACCGCATCGCGACGCTGCCGCTGCGCGGCGTGAAGGGGACCACGGGAACGCAGGCGAGCTTCCTGGCCATCTTCCAGGGCGACCACGCCAAGGTGCGCGAGCTCGACCGCCGCGTCACACGCGCCATGGGGTTCGAGCGCTCGCTCAGCGTGACCGGCCAGACCTACACGCGCAAGCTTGATGCGCACGTGTTCGACGTGCTGGCTGGCCTCGCGGCGAGCGCCGCCAAGTTCGCGTCCGACCTGCGCCTCCTGCAGGCCTTTGGCGAGATCGAGGAGCCGTTCGAGAAGGAGCAGATCGGCTCCTCGGCGATGGCGTACAAGCGCAACCCGATGCGCAGCGAGCGCATCAACTCGCTCAGCCGCTTCGTACTCTCGCTCGCCCCCAACGCGAACCAGACGCACAGCGTGCAGTACTTCGAGCGCACGCTCGACGACTCGGCCAATCGCCGACTCTCGATTCCCGAGGCGTTCCTCGCCACCGACGCGCTGCTGATCCTGATGGAGAACGTCGCGAAGGGGCTTGAGGTGCACCCGGCGCGCATCCGTCGCCGGCTGGCAGACGAGCTCCCGTTCATGGCGACCGAAGAGCTCATCGTGCGCGCCGTTCAGGCCGGCGGCGACCGCCAGCAGATCCACGAGGTGATCCGCGTCCACAGCATCGCCGCGGCGCGCGCGATGAAGGACGAGGGGATCGCCAACGACATGCTCGATCGGCTGGCCGCCGACCCCGCGTATCCTGTCCCCATCGCCGACCTGCGTGACGCGCTCGACCCCGCGCGTTTCACCGGCCGCTCGGCGCAGCAGGTCACGGAGTTCCTGGCCGAGGTGGTCCAGCCGCTGCTCGATGCCGTCGGCGCCGTGCGCGCCACGGACGAAGAGGTGCGCGTATGACCCCGACGCTGGTGGGTCGCACGGAACTTCCCCTCCCCTGCGTGCGCCGCGGCAAGGTGCGCGACGTGTACGCCATCGGTGACGACCGGCTCTTGCTCGTCGCCAGCGATCGGGTGAGCGCCTTTGACGTGGTGATGAATGAACTCGTGCCGTTCAAGGGCGCGGTGCTGACGCAGATCACGGCCTGGTGGCTGCGCCAGTTCGAGACCGAGATCGCGCACCACATGCTCAGCGTGGACGCGGACGAGATCGTCGCCGCCACCCCCGCACTCCGTCCCCACGTTGACCAGTTGCGCGGTCGCGCCATGCTCGGCCGCCGCACCGACGTCTTCCCGATTGAGTGCGTGGTCCGCGGGTACATCAGCGGCTCCGCCTGGAAGGAGTATCAGGCGACGCGCACGCTGGCCGGCGAGGCGCTCCCCGACGGCCTGTTGGAGAGCTCGCCTTTCCCCCGCCCGGTCTTTTCGCCAGCGACCAAGGCGGAGTCCGGCCACGACGAGAACATCACGGTGTCGCGCATGCGCGAGGTCGTAGGCGCAGAGGTGGCCGAGACGCTCGAGCGGCTGGCCCGGCGCGTGTACGAGCGCGGCCGTGACGTCGCCGCCGCCCGCGGGATCATCATCGCCGACACGAAGTTCGAGTTTGGACGCGCGCCGGACGGCCGCATCCTGCTCATCGACGAGGTGATGACCCCCGACAGTTCGCGCTTCTGGCCTTCCGACCAGTACGCGCCTGGGCGCGTGCAGCCCAGCTTCGACAAGCAGCCCCTGCGGGACTGGCTCGACGGCGAGCGCCGCGCGGGCCGCTGGGACGGCAACGCACCGCCGCCTACCCTACCTCCCGAGGTGGTCGCCGCCACGAGCGCGCGCTACCTCGACGCCTTTCGCCGGATCACCGGCGCCCCTCTCGACACGAGCGCGCTGTCATGAGATTCGCCCGCGAAGGCCTGCCGTTCATGTGGACCGCCGCGTTGCTGGCGCTGGCCGCCGTCGCGGCGACGCTCCGCTGGCCGCGACCCGCGATGATCGCCGGCTCCACGATCCTCGTCCTGCTTGCCATCTGGGTCGCGTACTTCTTCCGCGATCCTGAGCGCACGGGAGAACGCGGCCCGCACTTGGTCATCGCCCCTGCCGACGGCAAGGTGGTCCAGGTGGTGGAAGTGGATGAGCCCGCGTTCATGCACGGGCGCGCCCTGCGCATCGCCATCTTCATGAACGTCTTCAGCGTGCACGTGAACCGGTACCCGGTGAGCGGTCGCGTGACGTACACGCACTACAATCCCGGCAAGTTCATCAATGCCGCCGAGGACAAGGCGTCGCTCGAGAACGAGCAATCCTCCGTGGGCATCGGGGCGGGCGCGCACCGCGTGCTCGTGCGCCAGATCGCCGGCCTCGTGGCCCGCCGCATCGTGACGTACAGCCGACCCGGCGACACCGCGGAGCAGGGCGCGCGCTTCGGCCTGATTCGCTTCGGGTCCCGCGTGGACGTCTACCTGCCCCTCACCAGCACGCCGCGCGTGAAGGTGGGCGACCACACCTCAGCCGGCACCACTGTCATCGCGGAGCTTCCCTGATGCGACGCCCCACGCTCCCTCGCCCGTCGCTCGTGATGCTCCCCAACGGCTTCACGCTCGGCAGTCTGTTCTTCGGCATCTTCGCCATCGTCGCCGCCTCGCGCGGCGAGCATGTCCGCGCCGGCTGGTACATCGTCACCGCCGCCTTCTGCGACATGTTCGACGGACGCATCGCCCGTGCGACGAACACCGGCAGCCCGTTCGGCGAACAGCTGGACTCACTGGTCGACGCCATTTCCTTCGGCGTCGCGCCGGCGTTGATGATGTACTTCGCCGAGCTCAACCACACCGGATGGGACTGGATCTTCGTCTGGCTGTACGTCGCCTGCGCGGTGATGCGCCTCGCGCGCTTCAACGTGGAGCAGGCCGGCAAGTCGAAGCTCTTCTTCCAGGGGCTCCCGAGCCCGGCGGCCGGCGGCACGCTCGCCACGTACTACTGGTTCTCGCAGACCCCCCTCGCTGTACCAGGAAACGGTCATCGGCGACCTCCCGTGGCAGTCCATCCTGCGTTTCCTGATGGTGACGCTGGCCTTCCTGATGATCAGCAACGTGCCGTACCCGGCCTGGCCGCGGTTCTCCCTGCGCAACTGGTACGGTGCCTTCGGCGTGCTCGTCTTCATCGCCGTCATCTTCGGCATCATCTTCCTGCCCAAGGAGTTCTTCTTCCCGCTTGGCGTCGCGTACGTCCTGACCGGGATCTTCGTCGCCATCGTCCGCGGGCTGTTCGACATGCCCTCGCCGTTCCAGAGCAGCGATGACGAAGACGAGGACGAGTTGGGCGCCGCCGTCGCGCCCGCCGCCGCTGCCGTATCCGGGGCATCCCGCCGCCCCGATGACCACCACCGTCGCCGCCGTCGCCACCGGTCACGCGGAGAGCGCGGCGGCCCAGACCAGGGCGCGCCCGAGGGCCCCACGCCGTGAAGTCCTTCCACGTCAGCGTTCACATCGTCCCGCGCAAGGGACTGCTCGACCCGCAGGGTAAGGCCGTGGCCGACGCGCTGCACACGCTCGGCTTCCATGCCGTCGCCGACGTCCACGTCGGGCGGCATCTCATCATCGAGACCGCGGCCGCCGACGCCGCCGCCGCCGAGGCGGCCGTCCGCGACATGTGCGGCCGCCTGCTCGCCAACCCGGTCACCGAGGACTTCGAGATCGCCGGAGTGAGCGCCGCATGAAGTTCGGCATCGTCAGTTTCCCCGGCTCCAACTGCGACGACGACGCGGTCTTCGCGGCCACGGAAACGCTTGGTCAGCCCGCCGCGAAGCTCTGGCACAAGTCGCACGACCTCGAGGGGAGCGACGTCATCATCCTCCCCGGCGGCTTCTCCTACGGCGACTACCTGCGGGCCGGCGCCATCGCCCGGTTCTCGCCGATCATGCGCGAGGTCGCTGCGCACGCCCAGCGCGGCGGACCGGTGATTGGGATCTGCAACGGCTTCCAGATCGCCTGCGAGGCCGGACTCCTCCCCGGCGCGTTGATGCGCAACGCCGGCCTCCAGTTCCTCTCCATGCCGGTCACCATCCGCGTGGAGAACACGGCCACGCGCTGGACGTCGCTCTGCCAGGAGGGCCAGCGCCTCACGATGCCCATCGCCCATGGCGAGGGACGCTATACCGTGGACGCCGCCACGCTCGAGCGCGTCGAAGGCGAAGGCCTCGTGGTCTTCCGCTACGTCGACGCCGCGGGCGAGGCAACCGAGGCCGCCAACCCCAACGGATCGCTCGACAACATCGCCGGGGTGCGCAACGCCGCCGGCAACGTCGTCGGGCTCATGCCGCACCCCGAGCGGGCATTGGACCAGCTCCTCGGGTCCGCCGACGGACGAGTCATCTTTGAGTCCGTTCTCGCTGCTGTGCACGCCTGACCACGACTGCCATGACACGCTTCCTCCTCCTCCTGACACTCGCCGCCTCGCCGCTCACCGCGCAGGCCGTCGTTGATCCTGGCATGTCGAAGGCGCAGGTCGTCGAGCGCCTCGGCGCGCCAGCCTTCGAGCGGACTGCCGGCAGCGCCTCCTTTCTCTTCTACCAGAACGGATGCGAACGGACGTGCGGCATGCACGACGTGGTCGTGCTCGAGAAGGGCGCCGTCGTGGACGCAGTCTTCCGCTCAGCGAAGCGCCGCTACAGCGGCTCGAGTTCATCGCCCCGCATGATTCCCGCCGCCGAAGCCATCAAGGCGCGCCCCACCAAGCCCGCCGATGCCGACGCGCCGATCACGATCCAACTCCAGGGGCGCAAGCCCGCCGGCGGCGCCTGAGCGCGACGACCGCCTGACCGATTCCACCCCCCACCCGGCACGATCATGACTGACCATCGCTCGTCGCACCGCCCCGATGACTTCAAGCCGCCCCATCCGGCCGACTTTCGCAAGCCGCGCACGGAAGACGAGTACTTCCTGAAGCTCGACGCCGAGCTGATCAAGGCGCATCGCGCGCGGCTCGATGCCGAACGGGAGCGCGCCGAGCGGCATGCCACGCACAACCACTGCCCCAAGTGCGACGGTGTCCTGCAGGAGACCCGGCACGGCCACATCATGATCGACGTCTGCCCCAAGTGCAAAGGCGTCTGGCTTGACGCCGGCGAGATGGAGATGATCGAGCACGTGAAGGAGTCGAACGTCGGATCGTTCTTCAGCGACCTTCTCAAGGGCCTCAGCCAAAAGTGACCGCAACTCCTCGCCCCGGCGATCCCGTCATCACCCCCGCGCTCGTCGCGGAGCACGGCCTCACGCCCGACGAGTTCCAGCGGCTGCGCGCCATGCTTGGCCGCGAGCCGACCTTCACGGAACTCGGCATCATCTCCGCGCTGTGGAGCGAGCACTGCTCGTACAAGCACTCGCGCCCGGTGCTGAAGACCCTGCCGACGCAGGCGCCCTACGTCCTGCAGGGGCCGGGGGAGAACGCTGGCGTCATCAGCATCGGCGACGGCCTGGCCATCGCCTTCAAGATCGAGTCGCACAACCATCCGTCGGCGGTCGAGCCGTATCAGGGCGCCGCGACGGGCGTGGGCGGCATCCTGCGCGACGTGTTTACGATGGGCGCGCGCCCCATCGCGATGCTTAACTCGCTGCGCTTCGGCTCGCTGGACACGCCACGCGTGCGGTACCTGGTCGGTGGCGTCGTGAAGGGGATCGGCGATTACGGCAACTGCGTGGGCATTCCCACCGTCGCGGGCGACGTGATGTTCGACGCGGCGTATGAGGGCAACCCGCTCGTCAACGCGATGTGCGTCGGCCTCTTGCGCGAAGAGGAGCTGATCCGCGCCAAGGCCGAGGGCGTGGGCAATCCTGTCATCGCCGTGGGGGCGCGCACGGGGCGCGACGGCATTCACGGCGCCTCCTTCGCGTCCGAGGACCTCAGCGACGAGAACGAGGCCAAGCGGCCGCGGGTGCAGGTGGGGGATCCGTTTACTGAGAAGCTGCTGCTCGAGGCCTCGCTGGAACTCATCAACAGCGGCCACATCGTCGCCATCCAGGACATGGGCGCCGCCGGGCTCACCTCGTCATCGGCGGAGATGGCCGAGCGTGGCGAGGTCGGCGTCACTATCGACGTGCGCAAGGTGCCGCAGCGCGAGCAAGGGATGACGCCCTACGAAATCCTGCTGAGCGAGTCGCAGGAACGCATGCTCGTGGTGGCCAAGCAGGGCCACGAAGAGGCCGTCAAGGCGATCCTCGCGAAGTGGGATCTGAACGCCGAGGTCATCGGACACGTCATCGCCGAGCCCGTCTATCGCGTCACTGAGGGCGACCACGTCGTCGCCGAGTTCCCCGGCACGCGGCTCGTGACCGACTGCCCGCAGTACCATCCGGAGGCGCGCGAGGCGCCGGAGGCGGTGGCGCGGGCCAGGATGTGCTCGCCGTGCCTGAGCGGCTGGAGGAAGCCGATCCGGCCTGGACGCTGACGCGGCTGCTCGAATCGCCGACCATCGCCAGCAAGCGCTGGATCACCACGCAATACGATTCCACGGTCCGCACGAGCACGGTGATGGGGCCCGGCGACGGCGACGCCGCCGTCATTCGCATTCGCGGCACGCGCAAGGCCGTCGCCCTGAAGACCGACTGCAACGGTCGCTATGTCTACCTCGAAAACCGCGAGTCGGCGGTCGCATTGCCGTGGCTGAGGCGGCGCGCAACGTTGCCTGCGTCGGCGCGCGCCCGATGGCCATCACGAACTGCCTCAACTTCGGTAATCCCAAGAAGCCCGAAGTCTTCTTCCAGTTCCGCGAGGCGGTCTACGGCATGGGCGACGCCTGCCGCGCGCTCGGTACGCCGGTCACCGGCGGGAACGTGTCGCTCTACAACGAGAACCCGCAGGGCGCCGTCTACCCGACCCCGACGATCGGCATGGTGGGATTGATCCCCGACGTTGCGCACGTGACGCGGGCCTCCTTCAGCGCGCCCGGGCAGGCCATCGTCCTGCTGGGCGACAACACGGCGGAGCTCGGCGGCAGCGAGTACCTCGCTTGGATACACGGCATCGTGGCTGGCGCACCGCCCGCCTGCGACCTCGAAGCCGAGCGGCGGCTCATTGATGCGCTGCTTGAAGCCATCGGCGCCGGCCACGTCGCCTCCGCCCACGACTGCGCGGAAGGCGGTCTGGCCGTGGCGATCGCCGAGTGCTGCATAGCGAGCCAGACCGCGCCACTCGGCGCCCAGGTGGACCTGTCCGCGTGGGCCGCCCTGCCCTTGCGCGCGCTGCTCTTTGGCGAGGCACAAGGACGCGTCGTGCTGTCCACCGCCAACGCCGAGGCCGTGCTCGCCATCGCGCGCGCGCATGGCGTCCCGGCCACGGCCATCGGCACCGTGCGCACGGCGAGCGCAGGACTGATGCTCACCGTCGGCGCACGCACCATTCGCGCGAGTCTCGCGACGCTCGGCGATGCCTTCCACGGCGCGCTGCCCCGCGCCATGAGCCGCGCCGCCGCTGAGGTGGTCGTCGAGAAGCCGGCGGCGGCTGGAGGAGCGCGCTGATGTGCGGCATTTTCGGCATCACCGGCCAACCCGACGCGGCCCGCGTCACGCACCTCGGCCTCTACTCCCTGCAGCACCGTGGGCAGGAGTCGGCCGGCATCGTGGCGGTATCGGCGGACGGCGACGCCGCCACCGTGCGCAAGATGGGGCTGGTCTCCGACGGCTTCGACGAGGACCGCATCGAGGCGCTGCACGGCCCCACCGCCATCGGCCACACGCGGTACTCCACCGCGGGCACCAGCAGCATCGAGAACGCGCAGCCGGTCTTCGTGCGCTTTCGCGGCGGGCATATTGCGCTCGCGCATAACGGCAACCTGACGAACGCGGTCGAATTGCGCGCCGCGCTCGAGGCCGAGGGGTCCATCTTCGCCTCGTCGATGGACAGCGAAGTGATCGTCCACCGGATCGCCAAGTCCCGGGCCGGGCAGCCCGCGGCCCAGTTGTCGGAGGCGCTGCAGGGGCTGGAGGGGGCGTTCTCCCTGGCCGTCGTGATCGGGACCACGTTGCTCGCCGCGCGCGATGCGCATGGCTGGCGTCCGCTGTCCATCGGGCGGCTGGGCGATGCCTGGGTGTTCGCCTCCGAGACGTGCGCGCTCGACATCGTCGGCGCCACGCGCGTGCGCGACGTCGCCGCCGGCGAGATCGTGTACGTCGAGGACGGCGAGTTGCGCAGCCACCGCTTCGCGGAGCCAGCCGCCCTGCACCGCTGCGTCTTCGAATACATCTACTTCGCGCGCCCGGACAGCCAGGTCTTCGGCGGGTCCGTGGATCGCGCCCGCCGCGCCCTCGGCCGCCAACTGGCCAAGGAGCAGCCGACGCCCGGCGCCGATATCGTCTTCGCGAATCCGCAATCACTACGTCGGCCGCACCTTTATCCAGCCGACGCAGGCGGGGCGTGACGCGAAGGTGAAGGTCAAGTACAACGCGGTGCGCGAAGTGCTGGAGGGGCGCAGTGTGGTGATGGTGGACGACTCGATCGTCCGCGGCACCACGACGCGCGGCCTCGTGGCGCTCCTCCGCGGCGCGGGGGCACGCGAAGTCCATATGCGCGTCTCGTCGCCCCCGATCACCGGCCCGTGCTACTACGGCATCGACACGCCGGAGCGCGAGCAACTCATCGCCGCCAAGATGCAGATTGGCGAGGTGGCGAGCGCCATTGGCGTTGACTCACTGGGCTACCTCTCGCTCGAGGGGTTGCTCCATGCAGTGCCGGACGGCCCGGATGGCTTCTGCCATGCGTGCTTCTCCGGGCAGTACCCCACACGGCCCCCCGTGGACATCAAGCGGTACCGATCGGGCAGGTAGCGCGCTCGGGACGTACTAACGGAGAGATGGATCTGTGACAAAGAATGTGTTCTTCTTCGGCGATGGCCGCGCGGAAGGCACGCGCGACGACAAGGAAACACTCGGCGGCAAGGGCGCGAACCTCGCCGAGATGGTCAACATCGGCATCCCCGTGCCTCCTGGGTTCATTATCGCGACGCACATGTGCGACGCGTACCTCAAGGACGGCCAGATTCCCGCGGGCCTGACCGCCGAGGTGGACGCGGCGATCGCCAAGCTCGAGCAGTCGAGCGGCCGCCGCTTCGGCGACGCGCGGAAGCCCCTGCTCGTGTCGGTCCGCAGCGGCGGCAAGGTCTCGATGCCCGGAATGATGGAGACCATCCTCAACCTCGGACTGAACGACGAAACCGTGGAGGCGCTCGCCGCTGAGAGCGGGAACCCCCGGTTCGCCTATGATTCGTATCGCCGCTTCGTGCAGATGTACGGCGACGTTGTGCTCGGGGCGCCCGTCCAGCAGTTCGAGGCCCTCCTCGCCAGCAAGCGCGCCATCGCCGGCGTCAAGAACGACGCCGAAGTGCCCGTGGAGCTGCTGAAGACGCTCGTCGTCGAGTACAAGGCGCTGGTGACGGCGCACTGTGCCCAACCCGTCCCGATGGATCCGCGCGAGCAGTTGTGGGGCGCCATCCAGGCGGTGTGGCGGTCCTGGATGATCCGCCGCGCGATCGACTACCGGCGGCAGTACCACATCCCGGAGTCGCCGGGAACGGCTGTGAACATCGTCTCGATGGTGTTCGGCAACCTCGGCGATGATTCCGGCACGGGCGTCGCGTTCACTCGCGACCCCTCCACCGGCGTTCGCCGCTTCTACGGCGAGTTTCTGCTCAACGCGCAGGGCGAGGACGTCGTCGCCGGCATTCGCACCCCCTTGCCCATCGACCAGATGGCCGAGATGCTGCCCGGCCCGTACGCCGACCTGATGAAGGTGCAGGCGACGCTGGAGCAGCATTTCCACGAGATGCAGGATCTCGAGTTCACAGTCGAACGCGGCAAGCTCTACCTCCTGCAGACGCGCACCGGCAAGCGCACGGTGGCCGCGGCGGTGCGTATCGCGCACGAGATGGTGGCCGAGGGCCTGATCACGACCCGCGAGGCGGTGGCCCGCGTGCAGCCTGCCCAGCTCGACCAGCTGCTGCACCCCGTGATCGACGCGCGGCGGGCGCACGCCCCGATCCGATCGCCACCGGCCGGCCGGCGAGCCCCGGCGCCGCGAGCGGCATCGTGGTCTTTGATGCCGACGTCGCCGAGGCGCGCGCGCACCAGCACGAGAAGGTCATCCTCGTGCGCGAGGAGACGACGCCCGACGACTTCCACGGCATCGTCGCCGCCCGCGCCGTGCTCACTTCACGCGGCGGCATGACCAGCCACGCCGCGGTCGTCGCGCGCGGCATGGGCAAGTGCGCGGTCGTCGGCTGCGCCGCCATCGAGGTGGATGTCCCCGAGCGCCACTTCACCGTGGGCGAGACCATCGTGCACGAAGGCGATTGGATCACGATTGACGGCGCCACGGGCCACGTGTACGTCGGTGACATTCCGACGCAGCCGAGCGAGGTTATGCGCGTCATGCTCGGCGAGCTCAACGCCGCCGAGGCGCCGGTCTACCAGGCGTACGCGGACATCCAGCACATGTTCTTCGAGGGTGAGCGCATCAACTCGATGCGCGAGATGATCGTCGCCAATGATGAGCAGGGGCGCCGACGCGCCCTCAGCAAGCTGCTCCCCATGCAGCGCGAGGACTTCGAGGGGATCTTCGAGGCGATGGACGGCCTTCCGGTCACCATTCGTCTGCTGGATCCGCCGCTGCACGAGTTCCTCCCGCACGGCGGCGAGGAGGCCAAGCTGCTCGCGCGCCAGCTGCACATCACCAAGGGCCAGCTCGCGCGCATCGTGGAGTCGCTACGCGAGTCCAACCCGATGCTGGGCCATCGCGGCTGCCGCCTGGGCATCACGTACCCCGAGATCACGGAGATGCAGGCGCGCGCCATCTTCGAGGCCGCCACGCGCTGCGCCCGCAAGGGCATCGCCGTCCTGCCTGAGGTCATGATTCCGCTGGTCGCTACGCATGCGGAGTTCACCAACCAGAAGACGATCGTTGAGCGCGTGGCTGCCGCGGTCTTCGCCGAAGCTGGCGTGACCGTTCCGTATCTCGTGGGCACGATGATCGAGCTGCCGCGCGCGGCGCTCACCGCCGCCGAGATCGTCGGCGCGGGCGCGCAGTTCTTCTCGTTCGGCACCAACGACCTGACGCAGACCACGCTGGGGCTGAGCCGCGACGACGCCGGCCGGTTCGTGCCGTACTACGTGGAGAAGGGCATCTTCCCGACCGATCCGTTCCAGGTGCTCGACCAGACGGGAGTCGGCAAGCTCATCACCATGGCCGTCACCGACGGGCGGGGTGCGCAGGCTGGACTCAAGGTCGGCATCTGCGGGGAGCACGGCGGCGAACCGCGCTCCATCGGGTTCTGCCACAAGCAGGGTCTCGACTACGTCAGCTGTTCGCCGTTCCGCGTTCCGATTGCACGGCTGGCCGCCGCGCACGCGGCGCTGTCGTAGCAGGAACTCCGATGGGGCGCGGCCGGCGTCGGCCACGCCCCATCGCCCGGCGTTGCCGGGTCCCCTGGCCAGCTCAGCTGGCCAGGGACTTCGAAAGCACTCGCGCGAGGTGCTCGGCCATCGGCGCCACGGCGTCCTCCTCGAACGCTCCCATGAAGGCCGTTTGCATCCACTGCCGCGCGCCCCCAGGTAGCCGCTCTCCCAGCTGAGCGCGAAGCCGGCGTTCAGCAGGCGCGCGGCCAGTTCTGAGGTGTCGCGCGCCGAACCCGCCTGCCACGTTGCCACGGCAGGCGAAGCGTCCGGACCGCGCACGAGCGGCAGGTGGCCACCGGCTTCCATCCGTTCACGCAGAACGCGATCGGCACGCGCGATGGCGGCGTAGCGCGCAGGCCAGTCCGTCGAGGAGACGGCGGTCGCCAGCGCGCCTACGAGCAACGACGACTGTGTGTACGGCACGCCGTCGCCGTCCAGATACCGCGCCAGATCGAGATACCGCGGCAGCGAGTCGTCGCCTGGCATCGGGGGTTCGTCGCAGCAGACCAGCGAGAGTCCCGCGACAGCGCCGAGGGCCTTTCCGCTCACGGCCGAGGCAAGCGCCACGCCACGCAGACTCATCGGCACCGTCCCGACGCTCGACGCGGCGTCGAGCGCGAGCCGCGCGCCCACTGCCTGTCCCGCGTCGCGCAACGCGTTCACGCTGTTCAGCATCCCGGTGCTCGTCTCATGGTGGACCATCCAGATCCACCCAGCGCGCACCCGGCGCGCGGCCTTCACCACGCGGTCCATGGGCAGCGGCGATCCCCACGGCACGCGCACCGCCTCGTGATCGATGCCGTGCCGCCGCGCGTGGTCGAGCAGGCGCTCGCCGAGTTCCCCGTTTGAGCAAACCACCGCTGGCGCGCCGTCCCGGGCGATCTGGGCCGCGATCGCGTCGTTGGCGAGCGTGCCCGATCCCGCGAAGATCGCCACGTGCCGCGCGTCGATCAGCGCGGCCAGCGACCGGCGAATCTGCGCCAAGTCCTCGGCGAACGACGGCGACCGATGCGATCGCAGCGGTGACACGACGCGCGCACGGACCTCCGGCGAGAGTGGCACCGGCCCCGTGAGAAACGAGGCCGGCTCCGCGCGACGCTCGCTGGTGAGGCCGAGGAACGACCCGGCGTGCGCCACCGCGGATTCCTTGGTCACGTACATGGGCTGGTACGCCGCCTCCTCCGTCCCGACGAGTGGGCCAAAGGGGACGAACCCCATGTGCGTGTACAGCTTGAGTTGGCGCGTCGTCGCCGAGATAACACCGGTATCGAACCCGCGCGTCACCGCCTCCTCCACCAACCGCGTCAGGAGGGCGCGCAGGACGACCCCATGCCGGTATTCCGGCTCCACGGCGAGCAGTCGGATCTCGCAGGGCGTGCGGCCCGGCGGCAGGTGCCGGTCGAGGTCCGGCAACTTCGCGTCCAAGGAGAACGGACGCTCCCCCCAGAGCGCACATGCCGACCAGTCGGTCGCCGTCTCGCACCACGATGAACGTCGAGACGCCCTCGAACCGGTCAACGAGCCTGCCATCCGGACGTGGGGCGTGCTGCGGAATCTCTCCCGCGAAGGTCTGGTGGTTGAGCTGCCTTATGTCGTCAAGGTCCGCCTCAGTGGCGAGGCGCACTGTCAGGGCGGCACTAGCCTGGCGCATGCAGAACCTCCGCTATGGGCGCAAGAAGCCTCCGGCCCGGCCGGAGACCTCCCCGAGAATGCCTCCTTTAACGTAGCTTTCCGAAGCACCATCCACCACACGGTTTGGAGACCTTCTTAAATGGATCGCAAGGCGGAAGCACAGTGGTTTGGCGACCTCAAGTCGGGCAAGGGCACGATGGCGGTCGGCAGCGGCGCGTTCAGTGGCCCGTTCTCGTTCATCAGCCGCTTTGAGGGCAGCAAGGATACCAACCCCGAGGAACTGCTCGGCGCGGCGCACGCGGGTTGCTTCTCCATGGCGCTGGCGAACTCGCTCGCGCAGGCGGGCCACCCGGCGACCAGCGTGAAGACGACCGCCGTGGTGAGCGCCAACAAGACCGAGGCCGGCTTTGCCGTCACCAACATCGCGCTTACCACACGCGGCGTGGTCCCGGGGCTGTCGAACGAGAAGTTCGTGGAGTTCGCGGAAGCGACCAAGACGGGCTGCATCGTGTCGCGGGCGCTGGCCGCGGTGCCCATGACGCTCGACGCGGCGCTCGCAGGCGAAGGGTAGTCTCGACCGCGGCGCCCGCCTCCGAACAACGCGAGCGGCGGGCGCCGCGCCACCCACACGCGGGAGGCCTGGTGCAGTACGAGATCATCGCGCTCAACCTGCTGTACGCCATCGCCGGCGTCGTGCTGATGTTCCTGAGCTACCGCGCCATCGACCGGCTCACGCCGGAGGTCAACTTCCCGGCGGAGCTCGGCAAGGGCAACGTCGCGGTGGCGATCTTCGTGGCGGCGATCTTCATCTCGATCGCCATGATCATCGGCAGCGCGCTGAACTGATGCCCGGCTGGCGCACCCCGTGCCTCGCGGCGCTCGTCGTCGCAATGGGCGTGGCGGGGCCGACGACCGCACCGGCTCAGAGTGCCCCCGCCCAGGCGGCGCCGCTTCGTGGCGCCGCCAAGCGGCTCGCTGACCGCAACGCCAGTCGGTACGACGAGATCTTCCGGCGGTACACCAAGCGCTACTTCGGCCCCGGCTTCGATTGGCGGCTTTTCAAGGCGCAGGGCATTTTACGTCGGCGCCCGCGGCATCATGCAACTGATGCCCGCCACCTATCAGGGCATCACGTCCCGGCGCCCGGAGTTTGGCGCCATCAACGACCCCGAGTGGAACATCGCCGCGGGGATCATGCACGATCGCTATCTCTGGAAGCTCTGGAGCGAGTCCATCAGCGAACGCGAGCGGCCGGCCTTCATGTTCGGCAGCTATAACGCCGGCGAAGGGACCATTCGTCGTGCTCGGCGTTCAGCCCTGGATCGTGTGGGCGCCGCCGAGGAATGGGCGCACATCGAGGAGGTGGCGCCCACCGTGCCCCGCTGGCGCTACCGCGAGACGCTCGACTACGTGCGGAAGATCGACCGGTACTACGGCGACATTCGCCGGCCGCGGTAGCGGCGTACGACGCGGTCCCCCGCCCGGCTCAGTTCAGGTCGAGCTGTACCCAATCCACTCCGAAGTGCGCCAGAATCGCGTTCCGCTCCTCGCGCTCTTGCTCGGCGATGCTCGTGTACGGATGCTGGAACACCACTCGGCGCACGCCGCGACGCACCAGGGCGCGCGTACACGCCAAGCAGGGCTCGTGCGTCACGTACGCCGCGGCCACATGACCGTCGCAGAACCCCAGCGCGTTCTCCTCGGCGTGCGACGTGTGCAGGCAGCGCTGGCCCGGCTTGCAGGTCTCCGGCGTGCAGTGCGACATCCCTGGCAACGCCCCGTTGAATCCCGCCGACGCGATCCCGCCGTCGGGGCGCAGGAGCACCGCACCGACCTTCAGCCGGCAGCAGGTCCCCAGCCGGCTCAACTCGTTGGCCATGCGAAGGAACACTTCGTCTTTGAGCTCTTTGCGGTTCATGAATCGGCGTGAGAGAGACGCGAAGAAGATGGCCGCGTGTGACAGCGGCCGAGCAACGGGGTGATCGGTTGCGGCCACGGTCGCGCGTTGGCCCAGCAGGCGTCGCCTGCACACCGAGGACTCCACCGTCTACCGTCTACCGTCCACCGTCTGCCGTCAATCTCCCCAACGCAAAACGGGCCGCGCATCGCGCGACCCGTTTTGCGGCATGGAGGCGGGGAGAGTCGAACTCCCGTCTTGCACAGGATCATCCACAGCGTCTACGTGCGTAGCTCACCGATTGATGTTTCCGGCGGCTGGGTGGTGAGCGCCCGACCGACGGATGAGCCCTCTAGAGTTTCGCGCCGCCGTCGAGGACGTACGGCCGCGCTATCCCGGATTTGCGATACCTGACGAGCCGCCCCGGGAGGGCTTCCCACCAGGCACTGCTGGGGTAACGCCTAAGCGTTACGCAGCAAGAGCGAAGTTGTTGTTCGCAGTTAACGTTTCCCAGGCGGATTAACGAGGAACCCGAGGACCTCGGCACGCAGCCACGGAGCCACCTACACAATCGAAACCAGGTCGCCCCCGACTACAGACCTAAATATAGCAGGCTTTCATACAATGGTGACATGGACCGAGGATCACGATGCAGGATAACGACTTAGGAACCTGATGGTCGATCGCCAATCTCCATCCGCATTCGCAATCCTCAATCGCAATCCTCGGTCCAAGTCCTCAATCGCCGGCCTCGGTCCAACCCCTTAGTCACCAGCGACAACTTGATTCCGCCCCGCATGCTTCGCCGCGTACAACCGCTCGTCCGCGCGCTTGAACAGCGTGGCGCGTCCCGCGCTCCCCGCGTGGTACGTCGCCACGCCCATGCTCACGGTCACCTGCAGCGTGCGCCCCGCCTGCGGGACCTCCAGCGCCTGGATTCCCTGACGCAGTCGCTCCGCCAACTCCGCGGCTCCCTCGAGTGAGGTCTGCGGCAGGATGAGCGCCAGTTCTTCCCCGCCCAGCCGCGCGCAGACGTCCACCGAGCGCACTCCCTCGTGAAGCACACGGGAGACCTGCTGCAGCACGACATCCCCGGCGTCATGGCCGTGCGTATCGTTCACTCGCTTGAAGAAGTCGATGTCGCAGATCACGAGCGCGCACGAGCCGCCGAAGCGGTCCGTCTCGGCGAGCACGCGTTCGAGCTGCTCGTCGAAGTGGCGGCGGTTCCACAGTCCCGTCAACGCGTCAGTGCGCGAGCGGCGGCTGGCGTCGGCCAACTCCCACGCCGTTTCCAGCGCGTTGACGGCGAGCGCGCTAAGCACGCTCCCATTGCGGATCTCGAGCGCGCGCAACACGCCCGGGACCGACGCGCCGACGATGATCGCGCCGATCGCATCGCTCCCCCGCATCATCGGCAGAACCGCCAGCGAGCCTGCCACGACGCCGGCATCGTCGTCGCGCAGCACGCCGCCGCGGTCGGAGAGGAACCGTGCGTCTTCCCAGAACGACGCCGTCCCCTCCGAGCACGACACGCCGGCCACCGACGTCGCGGTCACGCGCCCTTCGCGCAGGCTGTCGGGCGCCTGCTTGCTCGAGGCGGACACCAGGCCGCTCCGGGACTCCGCGTTCCACCGCAGCAGCATCGCGTACTCCGCGCCGGTGACTTCGACGGCGTAGTCGCAGAGCGCGCTTTCCAGCGCTTCGGGCTCATGCGCGCGCTGCAGGTCCCGCGCGATGCGCAGCAACGCGCGGGTGAACTGGCTCTGCCGCGCCACCTCGTTGCGGGCCGCGAACAGGCTGGCAAGGCGTCCCACCTGCGCCGCGTGGCGCGGCATTTCCCGCCGGCTCGCCCGACGCGAACCGCACCGGACAGATGGCGATCCGCGGCTCGCCATCCCGCCGTTCGAATCCGACCATCTGCTCGGCCGCCGACCACGTGACCAGCGCCCGCTCCGGGGCGGTGCCCCACGCCGTCGCGCGCGGCAGTTCACCCGCGGCCGAACTCGCGACGATCTCCAGCGTCTCCGTTTCGCCGCCCGCACGCCGCCACAGGGTGACCTCGCTCGCCCCGTGCTGTCGCGCGACGTCCACCAGATAAGGGCGCAACTCGTCGGCCAGTTCCTGCGCGTCGCGTTCGGCGAACATCGCGGCGTCGGCGCCGCGCAGGACCTGCAGCGCGTCAATCGGCGCCCGCGTCGGCGTGGGCGATGACTCCACGCGCTCCGCCTCCACCGCGCCGCGCCGGCGCGCACCGAGCCAGAACCCCGCCGCCACTCCCGCGGCGCTCCCGACCACGACGAGCGCGAGCGCGCCGTCCACGGCCTACACGCTCGGGGAGAGGATGCGCGCCGCGGCCACCGCGGCGCCGAAGCCGTTGTCGATGTTGCAGACGACAACGCCGGCTGCGCACGAGTTGAGCATGGTGAGCAGCGCCGCCAATCCCTGAAAGCTCGCCCCGTAGCCGATGCTTGTTGGCACAGCGATGACCGGCACGCGCACCATGCCACCGATCACCGACGGCAGCGCGCCGTCCATCCCAGCGACCACGACGATGACGCGCGCAGAGCGCAGGATCTCCTGTTGAGCGAGCACGCGATGAATGCCGGCCACGCCGACGTCAGCCACGCGCCCCGCCGCGTGCCCAAAGGCCCGCAGCGTCACGAGGCACTCCTGCGCAACCGGGAGATCGCCTGTCCCCGCCGTCACGACGAGCGCGCCGGTCTCTGCCGGCGCTGCGGCCCCGTCGCGCCGCATGAGTACGGTGCACCCCAGCGCATCCACCTCCGCCGCTGGGAACGCGACAGCCAGCGCGTCACGCATCGGCGCGTCCGCACGCGTCACCAGGAAACCGTCGCCATGCGCGGCCAGCCGCGCGCAGATCTGCAACGCCTGCTCCGGCGTCTTGCCCTCGCCGAACACCACTTCCGGGTAGCCCTGCCGCAACGCGCGGTGGTGGTCGATCTGCGCGAACTTCAGGTCCTCCACCGGCGCGGCATCGAGCTGCGCCAGCGCGTCCTCCACCGTGCGGCGCCCGGCGGCCACGTCGGCAAGCAAGGCTCGCGCGCGATCGCGAATCATGCCGCCGGCTCCACCGTCGCCGTCGCCGCGCCCTCGTGCCGCTCCCACTCATGCGCGAGGTACTCGTGGAAGATCCCCTCGACTTCGCCGAACGACGCCACGGCGTGGAGCTTCTTGCGCAGGGCCGCCGAGCCGGGGAGTCCGCGAACATACCAGCCGAGGTGTTTGCGAAACTCGATGGCCGCCCCTTCGGGGTCCCGCTCGTACTCCTGCACCATGCGCGCGTGATCGAGCGCGGCGGCGAAACGACCGTGGACGTCCGGCGCTTCGGGAACGGGCGTGCCGTCAATGAGCGCCCGCGCCTCCCGGAAGATCCACGGCTGGCCGAACGCCCCACGGCCGATCATCACCCCGGCACATCCGGTGTGCTGCCACAGGCGCAGCGCGTCGGCCGAGTGCTTGATGTCGCCGTTGCCGATGACCGGAATGTCGAGCGCCTCCGTGACGCGCGCGATCTCATCCCAGTTGGCCGACCCGGTGTACATCTGCGTGCGCGTTCGCGCGTGAAGGGCAAGCATACGGGCCCCGGCATCCTGGCAACGCAACGCGATGCCCACCGGATCGCGCAGCTCTTCGCTCCACCCGCTCCGAATCTTGACCGTCACCGGCAGATGTGTCGCCGCGGCTACCGCGCGGATCACGGACTGAACCAGATCAAGGTCGCGGAGACACCCCGACCCCCCGTTGCGGCGAACCACCTTCTTCACCGGACAGCCGAAATTGATGTCGATGTAGTCGGGCTCGAACAACTCGGTCACGAGCCGCGCGGCGTCCCCCATGGCCGGGGGCTCGGCGCCGAAGATCTGCACCCCAATTGGCCGCTCGTCCGCCGAGAACTTGAGCTTGCCCAAAATGGGGACTCCGACACCCCCGCCATCGGCGCCAGGAAGACAGGAACGTCCGAGGAAACCTGAAAGGGAAAACGGGGCATCCCAATCAACTTAATTGGAAGGCCAAGTCCGTGCAACAAAACGATTTGACTTCATTCGCGCCGCGAGTTACCTTCGCCGTAGTAACGACATGCCTGTGCCTCCGGGGTCTCGAATGGAACTGCGCGAATTTTTTGCCGAAGATGCCGTCAAGCTCGATCTCGTCGGCACCACCAAGGACGACATCCTCAAGGAACTGATCGGCCTGCTCGGCCTCGACGACAAGAACGAGCAGATGCTGTTCAAGATGCTCAAGCGCCGCGAGAATCTCGGCTCCACGGGCATCGGCCGCGGCATCGCCATTCCGCACTGCCGCTCGCTGGTGGTCAGCAAGCTGCGGGTGGCGTTCGGCAGGAAGCGGGACGGCATCGACTTCAAAGCGATGGACGGTCAGCCGGTCCACTTCTTCTTCCTGATCGTCGCGCCGCGCCGCTCGAGGTTTCCAACCAGTATCTCCCCGTGCTCGGCAAGATCGCCCAGTTCTCGAAGGAACCCGATCTCCCCGACCGCCTCCTCAAGCTGACCCAGCCCGCGGAGTTCATGAAGCTCCTCGAGGAGAAGGGGATCTAGCGGACACCGTCGCCGCGGTGCGCGCGGCGTTCGATCGAGACGAGCTTCGGGCGGCGCGCGTCGGCGCGCCGCCCGTCTTTTCGCTAATGCCCCGCCCCGCCGTCTTCGACGCGAACGCGGGAGATGTCGCCGCGTAGCCGCCGCTGCACACGCCACGCCTGCAAGAGCGCCGCGACGATCAGCCCCGAGGTCAGCCCCCACCAGATCCCGGCCCCTCCCAAGCTCGTGCGGAAACCGAGCCAGCCGGAGAGCGGCACGCCAATCCCCCAAAAACCCAGGAGATGGAGGAGCATCGGCACTTTCGTGTCGCCCGTGCCGCGGGCGAGCCCACTCGCGACCGCCTGCGTGCCGTCGAAGACCTGAAAGACGCCGGCGATCACGATCAGGCTGGTCGCCATCTGGCTCACCGCTGCGTCTGCCGTGAACCACCCAGCGATCGCGCCGGGGAACGAGAGCATGAGCAGGCCGCTGGTTGCCATGAAGCCCACGCCCAGCACCCACGCACCCGCCGCATGCCGCCGTGCCGAGGGCAGGTCGGCTCGGCCGACCGCCTGCCCAACCAGCGCCGCCGCCGCCACCGAGAAGCCCAAAACACCGGCACCATGAACGTGAGGGACGCAAGACTGAGCGCCACCTCGTGGGCGGCGAGTGGCACCGTCCCCAGCCAGCCGAACATCAACGTGGCGACGGCGAATGCGCCGGCTTCAAAGAACCACTGGAATCCGATGGGAGCGCCGAGTTGAACCGTGCGCCACAGCGGCCCCCACTCGAACGCCATGCGCCAAGATCCGGTCAGGTGCGGGCGCAGCGGCCCCCACCCGACGCCCAGCAGCGTGACGAGCATCACCCAGCGCGCGAGCACCGTGGACCACGCCGATCCGGCCACGCCCAGGGCGGGCGCGCCGAGGTTGCCGAAGATCAGCACCCAGTTGGCGGCCACATTCACGACGTTCGCGACCACCACCGCCACGAGGACCGGCCGGACGCTGAGCATCGCCTGCATCGATTGCCGCAGCACAACGAAGACGAAGAACGGCAGCAAGCCCGCGGCGCTGATCTCCACGTACTGTCGGGCAAGCGGCACGACCTCACTGGGCTGTCGGAGCAGCAGGAGGGCCGGTCCGCTCGCGGTGAACGCCAGCGCCACCAGCACGCTGATCACGACAGCGAGCAGCACGCCACGCTGGGGGTACCGCGCCGCGCCGCCGGCTGGTCGCCGGCGCCGATGGCCTGGGAGACCACCGGGTCGAGCGCCATCAACGTCCCCATGCCGAGGATCGCGATGTTGTAGAAGTAGAAGTTGCCCAGCGCAACGCCGCCCAGCGCGTCGGCGGACAAGCGCCCGACCATCAGCGTATCCACGAACCCCATCGCCTGCAGCCCGACCTGCACCACCACCACCGGGGCGGCGATGCCGAGCATCTCGCGCAGTTCGGCGCGCGTGGGCCAGGAAAAGGAGCGCCGGTGCGCTACTCCCACTCGATCGTCGCCGGCGGCTTGGAGCTGATGTCGTACACCACCCGGTTGACGCCGCGCACCTCGTTGATGATGCGGTTCGAGATGCGGCCGAGCACATCCTGCGGAAACGCGAACCAGTCGGCGGTCATGCCGTCCGTGCTCGTCACCGCGCGCAGCGCGACGACATTCTCGTAGGTCCGGCCGTCGCCCATCACGCCCACCGAGCGCACGGGGAGAAAGACCGCGAATGCCTGCCAGATGGCGTCGTACAATCCGGCCGCGCGAATCTCCTCGAGGTAGATGGCGTCCGCCTGCCGCAGCGTCTCCACGCTCTCGTAGTCCACCTCGCCCAGCACGCGGATCGCGAGCCCGGGTCCCGGGAACGGATGCCGGCCGACCATCTCCTCGGGCAAGCCGAGTTCGCGTCCGACGTTGCGCACCTCATCCTTGAACAACTCGCGCAGCGGTTCGATGAGCGTGAAGGCCATGTCCGGCTTCAGCCCGCCTACGTTGTGGTGCGTCTTGATGGTCGCGCTTGGGCCGCCCTTCGCGCTCACCGACTCGATCACGTCGGGATACAACGTCCCCTGCACGAGGAACTCCGCCCCTTGGCCTTCGCGGGCGGCCGCTTCCTCGAACACGTCGATGAACGTATGGCCGATGATCTTGCGCTTCGTTTCAGGATCTCGCACGCCAGCGAGCGCCCCAAGGAAACGGTCCTCGGCGCGCACGGTCACGAGCTTGATCCCCAGATGCCGCCCCATCGTGCGCTCCACCTGCTCACGTTCGTGGAGACGCAGGAGCCCCGTGTCCACGAAGATGCACGTCAGTTGATCGCCGATCGCCTTGTGCACCAGCGCCGCCGCCACTGACGAGTCCACGCCGCCCGACAGCCCGCAGATCACATGGCGGTCGCCAACGAGCGCTCGGATCTTCGCCACCTCGATGTCGATGAAGTGACCCGGCGTCCAGTCTGGCGCGCAGCCGCAGACGCCGAACAGGAAGTTCTGGATGATCTCCGGGCCGCGCACCGTGTGCGCGACCTCGGAATGGAACTGGATAGCGTGAATCGGCTTCGACTGGTGCCGGAAGCCAGCGATCACCCGGTCCGAGCGTGCCGTGACGATGTACCCTGGCGGCGGCGCCTCCACGTGGTCGCCGTGACTCATCCACACGATGGTCTTCTCGCCCGCGTCGAACCCCGCGAACAGCCCAGCGGGCTCAACCACCTGCACGTCGGCGCGTCCGTACTCTCGCGCCCGCCGCCCGCCACCACCGCCCCACCCTCGGCGTGCGCGATCCACTGCATGCCGTAGCAGACGCCGAGAATCGGCGCCAACTCGAGGATGCCCTTCTCGAAGGCGGGCGCCCCATCGTCCGTGACTGAACTCGGCCCGCCAGACAGGATGATGCCCGAGGGATTCCACGCGCGAATCCACTCCAGTGAGCGCGTGGGCGGATGGATCTCGCAGTACACGTGCGCCTCGCGCACGCGCCGCGCGATCAACTGTGTGAACTGCGACCCGCAATCAAGAATCAGTATGCGCGACACGAAAGGCCCGTTGAGATCCGCCATCTGCCATCAGCCATCTGCCATCTGCCATCCGTCGTCTACCGTCCACCGTCCACCGTCTACCGTCCACCCTCTAACGCTTCCACTCCGCCCCATCAAGCTTGACAAACTCCACGTGTTTGGAGTCGAGATCGAGGATCGCCGCGCACGGCGCCCCATAGACCCACCCGCACGCCTCGCCGGGGCTCACGATCAGGGTCTCCCCCCGCATCTTCATCTCCTGGCGATGCGCATTGCTGTGCACGACCAGGGTATGCGCGAGCATGGACCGCTCCGTCACGTCGGCGAGGTCGTGCGTGAGCAGGATCTTGTGTTCGCCGATCTGGGTCGAGTGGGGTGCTTCGAACAGCTCGCACGCGAGGCACTGAGCGGCGTTCTGGCGGAGCCCCTCGCGATCCCCGTCGTTGCGGCCGAAGACGCCCACCATCGGTGCCGCGTCCTGCTGGAACGGCAGTAGCGAGAAGGGCGAGCAGAAATCCCCAGCGTGCAGGATCATCTCGACGCCGCGCACCTGGAACTCCCTCAGGAGCGCAGCCACCGCCGGCACGCGATCGTGGGTGTCGCTGATCAGTCCGATGCGCATCACCCCTCCCTCCATTCCACGGTCTCGGCCTCGAGCCGGACCAGGTCATCCAGCGATTCACGGCGGGTGATCACGCCCCACCGCGTTCCGTCCACCAGCACCTCCGGAGCCCGCGGGCGCGTGTTGTAGGTCAGCGCCATCACGTAACCGTACGCCCCGGTCGTGTGTACCGCCAGCAGGTCACCAGGCCGGGCGTCGTCCATCTCCCGATCGCGCGCGAGGAAGTCTCCTGTCTCGCAGATCGGTCCGACCACATCCACCGTGGCCCTCGCCCCGCGCGGCCGCACCGCGTCGATGGCGTGGTACGCGTCGTAGTGCGACGGCCGCAGCAGGTCCGACATCCCGGCATCACAGATGACGAAATCGGTCCCGCCGCTCGGCTTCCGATACAGAACGCGCGTCAGCAGGATGCCGGACTCCGCCACCACGAAGCGCCCGGGCTCGACGATGAGCTCGAGCCCGAGCGAGCGCACGGCGGGGACGATCGTCTCGGCGAAGAGGGTCAAGTCGGGCGCCGCCTCGTCGTCGTAACGCGCGGGGAGCCCCCCGCCCGCGTCGAAGAAACGCAGCGGCGCGCCGCGCCCCTGCAACGCCCGCGCGAGGTCGCTCAGCCGCCGCACGCCGTCGGTGTACGGCGCCAGGGACAGCAGCTGCGAGCCCACGTGCATGTCGAGCCCCACGAGCTCGAGATGGGGCGACGCGAGCACCCGATCCGCCACACCGGGCACATCCCCCCACGGAATGCCGAACTTGTGTCCGCGCGATCCCGTGGCGATGAACTCGTGGGCGTTGGCGACATGCACCTCGGGATTCACGCGAATCCCGACGCGCGCCCGCCTGCCCAGGGCTCGCGCCTCGCTCTCAATGACGTCCAGTTCCGCCGCCGACTCCACGTTGAGCAGAAGGATGTCGGCCTCGAGCGCAGCGCGAATCTCGTCAGCTCGCTTCCCGACCCCGCCGAAGATGATGTGCTCCGACGGAAAGCCGGCCCGCAGGGCGCGCATCAGCTCGCCACCCGACACGACGTCGGCGCGGCACCCTTCGGCGCGCAGCACCTGCAGCAGGCCGCGGCTGCTGTTGGCCTTCAGCGAGTAATGGATCCGATGCGGGATGCCGGCGAGCGCGCCGTCGAAAGAGCGCGCGGAAGCGCTCACGCAGGGCGTTCGCGCTGTAGACGTAGGCCGGCGTGCCCACCGCGGTCGCGATCGCCTCGAGCGGCACCCCGTCGCACCACAGGGCGCCGTCCCGATGCTGGTACGGTCGCCCTAGTACGCTTTCGCCCACACGGCCTCGGCCTGCGACGGCGCGCCGCAACGAAGGCACGTGGCCGGCGCCTCCGCGCTGCGGAACTCCGCGTCCGGAATGCACCGGATGGTGGCCTTCGTCTCCTCCTTCACCTTCGCTTCGCACGCGTCGCTCCCGCACCAGCCGGCGTATACGAACCCGCCCGCGCCATCCATCAAGGCCTTGAACGCGTCGTAGGAAGGGATGCCGCGCACGCTGTTCGCCTCGCGGCGCTCCACCGCCGCGCGGAACATGTCCTGCTGGATCGTCTCGAGCAGCGCGGCGGCGGCCGCAGGCAGGCCGTCCATCGGGAGGCTCTGCTTGGCCCGCGTGTCGCGTCGCGCCGCGAAGACCGCCTGCTTCTCCAGGTCCTTGGGGCCCAGTTCGAAGCGCAGCGGGACGCCGCGCAGCTCCCACTCGTAGTACTTGGCGCCCGAGCGCATGCCATCGCGCAGGTCCACGTGCACGCGCAGGCGATCCGTCGCCCCGCGCCCGGTCCACTCCACCAGTTCCGCTTTCACCCGCAGCGCCGCCTCGGTGAGCCGCGCCTTCTCGTCGTCGTTCTTCCAGATCGGCACGATCACGATCTCGATCGGCGCCAGCCGTGGCGGCACCCGCAGGCCGATGTCATCACCGTGCGTCATCACCAGGCCGCCGATCAGGCGCGTGCTCACCCCCCACGAGGTGTTCCACGCGTGCGCCATCTGCCCGTTCTCGTCCTGGAACTGCAGCTCAAACGCCTTGGCGAAGTTCTGCCCCAGGTTGTGCGACGTCCCCGCCTGCAGCGCCTTGTTGTCCTGCATCATGGCCTCGATGCAGTACGTGCGCAGGGCGCCCGCGAACTTCTCGCTGTTCGTCTTCAGCCCGGTGATCACCGGCATGGCCATCCACTGCTCGGCGAAGGTGCGGTACACGCCCAGGATCTTGAGCGTCTCCTCTTCGGCCTCGTCGTGCGTCGCGTGCGCCGTGTGCCCTTCCTGCCAGAGAAACTCGAGCGTGCGCAGGAAGAGACGCGTGCGCATCTCCCAGCGCACCACGTTGGCCCACTGATTGATGAGGATGGGCAGATCGCGATAGCTCTGCACCCACTTCGCGTACATGTGGTAGATGATCGTCTCAGAGGTCGGCCGCACCACCAGCGGCTCCTCGAGCTTCTTGCCCCCGCCGTGGGTCACCACGGCGCACTCGGGCGCGAATCCCTCCACGTGCTCCGCTTCCTTGTGCAGGAAGCTCTCCGGGATGAAGAGCGGGAAGTAGGCGTTCTGGTGTCCCGTCGCCTTGAACATGTCGTCCAGGGCGCGCTGCATGCGCTCCCAGATGCCATAGCCGTTGGGGCGAATGACCATCGAGCCCTTCACCGGCGAGTAGTCGGCCAGTTCCGAGCGCAGCACCAGTTCGTTGTACCACGCGCTGAAGTCCTCGGCGCGGGTCGTCAGCTTCTTGTCGTCAGCCATCGGTCGTGGAGTCAGTCTTCACGCGGGGCGGGCACCCCCGCCTCGGCGAGCGCGGCGAATCCGCGCTCGGGGTCCATCAGATCCTGCAGGGAGATCTCCGTGCCGTCGCGGGCCGCCTCGCCGGGCGTGCGCGCCAGCGGGCGGACTTCGGCGCGCATCTCGTCGCGCACCACCATCAGCCACGCCGCGCCGGCGCGCTCCGCGGCCTTGATCTGCGCCGAGGACTTCTGCGTGCGCAGCTTCTCTTCGTTCAGCACGTACTCGGCCGCGTAGCCCAGGCGACGCAGCGTCGCCGCCGCTCGCAGCACGGCCGAAGGCGGCGACTGCTCCGTGCTGACCACCCAGAAGTCCGGTCCATCGCCGGCCGCGTCGTCGAACAGCCCACGGGCCTTCAGCAGTTCGCCGAGCACGACGTCGCCCATTCCGAACCCGAGCGCGGGAAGGTCCACGCCGCCCAGTTGGCCGAGCAGGTTGTCGTAGCGCCCGCCGCCGCAGATCGCGCGCAGCTCCCCGCGCGCATCGAAGAGCTCAAACACGGTGCCGGTGTAGTACGCCAGCCCACGAACGATCGAGAGATCCACGTCCACCCAGGCATCGAGACCGAGCGAATGCAGGTGGTCCAGGTACGTCCCGAACTGCGCGATCGCCGCGCGCGCCCCCTCCACGTGTCCGAAATCGCGCTCCAGATCGGCCAGCGATGAGACGTCCGCGAGCGCCATCACCTGCTCCACCTGGCGCGGCACCAACCCCGCGGCCTCGAGCTTCTCGCGCGACACCTCGTGCGGCTGGCGCTCGACCTTGTCGAGCACGCCGTAGACCACGCCCCGCTGTCCGTCGGGCAAGGGCGCTGGGTTCGCCGACGATGTCCACGTTCAGCTGGAAGTGCTCGCGCAGGCGCCCTCGCTGGGCGCGCTCGTAGCGGAAGAGCTGCGGAATCGAGAACCACCGGACGGGCTTGGGCAGTGCGTTCGCGCGCGCGGCCACCATGCGGGCGAACGTCGGCGTCATCTCCGGGCGCAGGGAGACGGCGCGGCCGCCTTTGTCCTCGAAGCTGTAGAGCTGCCCGACGATCTCGTCCCCGCTCTTCGCGGTGTACAGCTCCAGGGGCTCCAGCGGCGGCCCGTCGTACTCCACGAACGAGTACTGGCGCGCCACCGCGCGCCACGCACGGAAGATCATCGTGCGGCGCGCGAGATCCTCAGGATAGAAGTCGCGGAAGCCGGGAAGCGGGCCCTTCGATGCCATCCATATAAATTACCCGGACGTGGCACGGCCCGGCAACCACGAATCGGAGGAAAATGCGCCCGCGGCGTCTACGGCGCGGGCAGCACGCCGAGGCGGACCATCGCATCGCCGACGGTGTGAAAACTCCCCGTCACGAGCACCGTCTCGCCTTCCTCCGTCGCCCGGGCCAGTGCCCGGTCGAAGTCGCGCACGACCTCGGCCGTCCAGCCGTTCGCGCGCGCGTGTGCCATGACCGCCGTGATGTCCCACGTGCGGCTCGGTGGGGACGTCGGCGTGTTCGTCAGAATGAACCGGTCCACGTGGGGCGCCAGCGCGGCCATCATCGCGGCCCAGTCCTTGTCGCTGAGCACGCTGAACAGCGCCACCACCGGCCGCGGCAGGCGTGTCTCGTCCAGCGTCCGGGCCAGCACGCGTGAGCCGTCTGGGTTGTGCGCCACGTCGAAGACGTGCTTGCCGACCTTGTGGAACCGTCCTGGGAGCGCGACGCGCGAAAGTCCTTCATCTACCGTCGCGGCGTCGGGGCGAAGGTCGTCCGGGAGTTCCTCGAGCATCGTCAGCGCCACCGCGGCGTTGTGCGCCTGATGGCGCCCCACGAGCGGCGTGCGGACCCGGCGCACCGTGTTGTCCCGGCGGAGCGTGAACTCCGTTCCGGTCGCCGACACGGTCAGTGACTCAATCGAGGACTCCGCGAAGACGGACCGCACCGGCGACGCGCCGTGCGCCACGGCGTGCGAAACGAGCAGCGCGCGGATCCCGACCTCCGGCTCCCCCACGATAGCCGGCACGCCGCGCTTGAAGATCCCCGCCTTCTCGACCGCGATTTCCTCTCGCGTCGCCCCCAGATACTCGACGTGATCGATCTGGATGTTTGTGACTCCAGCCACGAGGGGACGCAGGACGTTGGTCGCATCGAGCCGACCGCCGAGCCCCGTTTCGATCACCGCGACGTCTACGCCGTCCTCGGCGAAGAACTGGAAGGCCATCGCGGTCGTGGCCTCGAAGAACGTCGCGCCGAGGCGCTCGACCTCGGGCGTCCAGCGCGTCACCCAATCGACGATTCGATCGCTGGCGACCGGCGTGTCGTTCACGAGGAACCGCTCGGGAAAGTCCACGAGGTGCGGGGAGGTGTAGCGCGCGACGCGCAGGCCGCGCGCCTGCAGCACCGCGTCGAGCGTCGCGCACACACTTCCCTTCCCGTTCGTCCCGGCGACGTGCAGGGCGCGCAACGAGGCGTGCGGATCGCCGAGCGCGCTCAGCAACGCCTCGACGCGCTCCAGTCCGAGCTTCCATTTGCCGGTCGTGCGCGCGTAGAGGAAATCGAGCGCGTCGTGGTACGTCTTTAGCGTCCTGGCCACCGCACCCGTCCGGCCCTAGGCCGTCTCCCAGGCTGACGCGACCGGCTTCAGGCTCATATGCGCCAACAGCCGGCCAACGGTCGCCTTCAGTTGGTGCCGGTGCACCACCGCGTCCACCATGCCGCGATCCAGCAGGAACTCCGCCGTCTGGAATCCCTCGGGCAGGTCCTGCCCAAGCGTCTGCCGAATGACCCGCGGTCCGGCAAAGCCGATCACGGCACCCGGTTCCGCGAGAATGGCGTCGCCAAGCATGGCGAAGGAGGCGCTGACGCCCCCGGTCGTTGGATTGGTGAGGATCGAGACATAGGGAATACGGCGATCGCTGAGCTGCGAGAGCACGGCCGAGGTCTTGGCCATCTGCATCAGCGACAGGACCCCTTCCTGCATGCGCGCCCCGCCCGATGCCGACACGATGATGAGCGGGAACTTCTTCTCCAGGGAGCGCTGGGCCAGCCGGGCGATCTTCTCCCCCACGACCGAGCCCATCGAGCCGCCCATGAACGCGAAGTCCATGACCCCGAGGTTCAACCCCCCAGCGCCTTCTTCAGCCGTGCCGGGTAGTCCGGGAAGAGCAGCGGGTCGACGGACTTGAGGTCGACCTCGGTCTCCTCGACCGAGCCAGCGTCAAGCAGCAACGCGACGTACTCGTGCGCGCGCATCCGCCGGTGGAAGTCGCAGGACGGGCACACGTGCCAGTGCCGAACGAGCTTCTCGCGGATGTCCGTATGCCCACACGCCTCGCACTTCTCCCAAACGTCGGGCGGGATCTCCAGCCGCTCACGACGCGGTTCTCGAGGCTTCTTCTCCTTGCGGAACCAAGCCATAAGAACGAAAGGTGATGCAGATCACATTCAACCGCAAGGAGTTAGGGGACGGGACCGTCCGGAACGGGGAGGGGGTAGAGGCGTGGGGACGAGGGCTGAGGAGGGTGAAGAGGGACGCGCCCCCTCGCACGTTCCGCTACCCCACCCTCGTCCCCTCGCCCCTACCCCCTCCCCGTTCCGCGCTGCTCAGATGACCAGCGTATCCGCCGGCCCTCTCCCCTCGCTCGAGATGCGCCCCAGCATCCCCACGCTCAACCAGCACATCAACATGAACGACCCGCCATAGCTGAAGAACGGCAGCGGGATGCCCGTGATCGGCAGCAGGTTCAGCGTCATGCCGATGTTGACGACGATGTGCACGAACCAGGCGGAGACCAAGCCAAAGGCCACGAGACTGGGGAACGGATCCGCGGAACGCGCCGCGATGCGCACCGACCGCAGCAGCAGGAACAGGAAGAGCGCCAGCGCGATCGTCACGCCAAGAAAGCCCAGCTCCTCCCCGACCACGGGGAAGATGAAATCGGTGTGCTGCGCCGGAAGGAAGGCGAGACGCTTCTGGCTTCCCTGCGTGAACCCCTTCCCCAGCCACCCCCCCGACCCGATGGCGACCTGCGACTGGATGACGTGATAGCCCGACGCCTGCGGATCCGTAGACGGGTCGAGGAAGACGAGCAGTCGCTTCTGCTGGTACGGATTCAGCCGGTCCCACAGGATCGGCGCGACGACGCCCGTCACGACATTGGCGAGCACGACGACCACGCCTTCCAACAAGTACGGCTTGTACCACAGCACCAGCGCGATGAGCACCAGGAACCACGCCCCCCAGAGCCCGGTGCTGAACGCGAGCACCAGACTCACCACCGGGCTCGCGACAAGCACCAGCAACTGCCACGAGGCCCCCGCCCAGAACAGCATCGCGAAGAAGATCCCGACGAAGACGATGCCCGTGCCCAGATCCGGCTGGCGCATGATCAGGACCCACGGCACGAAGACGGCCAGCGCCGGCTGCCAAAGGTCGATCAGCGACTTCGGGGCCGTCTTCCTCGACGCGAGCAACCGCGCGAGCATCAGCACGACAGCGATTTTGGCCAGCTCCGACGGCTGGCCGAGCCGCACGCCGCCGATGGCCAGCCAACTCTTGGTGCTCGCCGCCGTTCCTGCCCCGGCGCCGATGAACAGGAGCAGGAAGAGGAGCACGAGCGAGCTGGCGTAGGCCGGGACGGTGACCCAGTCGAGGAAGCGCACCGAAGCCCGGCTGATGGCGTAGGCCACCGTCAGGCCGAGGACGAACCACACGATCTGCTGCCGGTACACCTTGGCCACTGCCGTCGGCACATCGGTCTGCCCCGCGCTGTACACCATCGCGATGCCGAAGAGCGAGAGCGCGAGCGCGATGGCGACCAGCGTCGGGTCCGCCAGGCGGCGGCGCACGGGGGTCAATCGCCCTCCGTGCTCAATGCCTGCTCCGGCCGCACCCGCAAATAGTGCTCGATGATCTTGGAGGCGATGCGCGCGGCCCGCGAGCCGTGGAGGCCGAACTCGAGCATCACCGCCACGACGATGCGGGCGTCATCCGCCGGCGCGAAGCCCACGAACCAGGCGTGGTCGCGGTTCGGGTCGTGCGGGTTCTGCGCCGTGCCGGTCTTGCCCGCGAGCATCACCCCCCGCAGCTGCGAGGCCGCGGCCGTGCCGCGCTGCACCACGCCGGCCAGCGCCTTCTGCACGCCATCCAACTGCTCACTCTCGAGGCGGAACATCGGGACGTGCACGGCCTCGCCGCGGACGATGCGCGGCTGCGCCGCACGTCCATCCGTGGCCAGCGCCGAGTAGAAGCGCGCCATGTTCACCACGGTCTGGGAGTTCTCGCCCTGTCCGATGGCGAGATTCAGCGACACGGCGTTGCTCCAGCCGCGCGCCCCGAACCGGCGGTTGTAGTACTCGACCGCCGGCGCGCTCGGAAACAGGGATCGCGTCTCCGATGGCAGATCGATTCCCGAGCGCTCCCGCGCCCCCATCTCGATGCCGCCCGCGACGAGGCGCGAGAGCCCGATCTTGAGCCCGAGCTGATAGAAGTACACGTCGCAGGACACTTCGATCGCCTGCGCAAGCGTCACGTTGCCGTGCCCCTTCTTGTCCCAGCACTTGAACCGGCGGTTGCCGTACTGATATCCGCCCGCGCACGCCACCGGCATGTGGTCGTCGAGGGCGACGAGGCCCTGTTCGATAGCCATCACGGCGGTCGCCAGCTTCCAGGTTGACGCGGGGGCGTACGTTCCCTTGATCGCCTTGTTGTACAGCGGGCGACGGCCGTCTTCGTTCAGGGCGCGCCAGTAGTCGGCGGGGATGCCGCCGATGAACCGGTTCGGGTCAAACGTGGGCGCCGAGTGCAAGGCAAGCACGGCGCCGGTCTTCGGCTCCATCGCCACCACGCCGCCGACCAGCGAGTCGCCGAAGATCTCCACGACGAACCGCTGGAGATCGAGGTCGATGTTGGTGTACAGGGGCGGCGCGGCCTCCGGCCGCAGATCCTGCCGCGCGCCCGCCTCGCGCACGACGCGCCCGCGCGCGTCCACCTCGACGAAGCGCGTCCCCTCCCGCCCGCGCAGCAGCGCCTCATACTGCCGCTCCAACCCGTCCTTGCCCACCTGCTGGCCGGCCTTGTATCCCGTGAACGTCGGGCTGGCCAGTTCAGCCTCGTTGATCTCGCCGGTGTAGCCGACGAACGCCGCCATCGCCGGCCCGTCGGGGTAGTAGCGCTTGGGCGAGCTCTGGATGATCAGCCCGGGGAACTCGACCCGATGCTCCTCGAGCACGGAGACCACGTCGAAGGACGCGTCGGGGAAGATCACGGCCGGGCGGTTCGGCGCGCGCCGGAACCGGCGGGGACCGCCTGGTTGACCTGCTCGGGCGAGAGCGGAATCGTGCCGGACAACCGCTGGAGCGCGGCGCGCAGTGAATCGACGCCCGGCGCAAGCAGCGACACCGAGTAGCCCGGGAGGTTTTCCGCGAGGATCAGTCCGTTGCGGTCGTAGATCACGCCACGCGGCGCCGGGAGCGGCACCTCGCGCAGGCGATTCTCCTCGGACTGCAGCGCGTACTGCGAATGCTGGAGCACCTGCGTGCGGAAGAACGACCCGGCCAGAAAGACGGTCGCGAGGAAGATCGCCGCGGAGGCGAGCCGCGCGCGCCGCTGGACGTCGTTCGGATGAAAGCTCATCCCCGCGGCGCCCCCATCACGGGCCGCGCGGCCAGGAAGACACCGGGGGCCCCAAGGCGCCGCTCCGCCGCCAGGTAGATGAGGTCACCCAGCCACTTGCCGAGGAAGACGAAGATGGCGTTCAGCAGCAGGTTGTCGGCGAAGAACGCCGCCTTCAGCTTCGACGCGGTAAACGCGATCAGGCTGAACGCCAGCGCCCCCGCGCCGAACGCGCCGGGCGTCAGCGCATCGGACGTGATCCCCACGGCGAACCCGACCAGCGCCGCCACGCCCGGGCGCGCGCGCACCGCCACCAGCAGCACCGCGATCGCCAGGAAGTCGATCGACGCGCGCCAATCGAGCACCGGGCGCAGCGTGTAGTGCAGCACGACGAGCGCGACGAAAAGCAGCGCGAACCAAAGCCCACGAGCCGCATTCATGGCCGGCCCTCCGGCGGCACCGCGGAATCCGGGCGCGGCTGCAGGGCCTGCAGCGAGTCGAGGCGCTTGCGCTCCGCTGTCGCCAACGAGTCGGCGCGGCGCCGCGCGAGCGAGTCGCCCGCCGACACCCCGAGCCGCAGCGCGCTGTCCACCGCCGTCTGCCACGCCGTCGCGACGCCCTCCTTCGACCGCCGCGGCTGCAGCACCATCACCGACGTCGCGTCGGCCGGGCGCACGGCGGGACGCAGCAGGTAGCTGCGCGCCCAACCCTCCGCCGTGTTGATCTCGCTGAGCACCGTCCCCACCGGGATGCCACGGGGATACACCCCGCCGAGTCCCGCGCTCACGATCAGCGTCCCGGGCCGCAGCGCACTGCGGAACGCCACGCCGCGCAGCTCGAGCAGGAAGCGCGTCGCCCCCGAGCCCAGGTGCGGGTAGACGATGCCGAAGGACGAGCCGTCCGCCGACATCGCGCTCACACGAAAGTCCGGGTGCGGCCCGACGATCGCGACGGACGACCGCGCATCAACCCGCTCGATCATCCCCACACAAGACCGTCGGGCGCGACCACCGCGCTGAACGGCTCGACGCCCTCGTCGCGTCCGACGGTCAGCGTCATCGTGTAGTCATCCCCCAGGCCGCGACCGTGCAGCGCCTCGGCCGGCACGAAGCCCCACTTGAGCGCCGCGCCCAGCCCGAGCAGGCGCCGCAGCCGCTCGTTCTCAGCGGCGACGACGTCTGCCTGCGAGGCCTCGAGGCGCACGCTGTCGGCGACCCGCACGGCCGCATCGTAGGCCAGCACTGCCCGCCGCGACACCTCGGCGCGCTCCTGCAGCGCGGCGAGCGGCACCACTACCGTCCCGCGCAGCGCACTGGCCACCGTCGACCGTGGCTCCGGAGGCAGGACGAGCGCGGTCAGGGACAGCAGCACGCAGGCGACGAGCATCGCCTGGTCTATCCGCGAGGAGGAGCGTGCCGGGCGCGGCACCGTGGGCTACGTCGAGAGGACCGACCAGTACTTCTCTTCGTCGTCGAGGATGCGCCCCGTGCCGCGCACCACGCACGTCAGCGGGTCCTCGTCGACATGGATCGGCAGGCCGGTCTCCTGCGTGAGCAGCACGTCGAGGCCGCGGATGAGCGCCCCGCCGCCCGTCATCACGATGCCGCGGTCCACAATGTCGCTGGCCAGTTCCGGCGGCGTGATCTCGAGCGCGCGCCGCACGGCGTCCACGATCTGCTGGATCGGCTGCTGCATCGCGTCGCGGATCTCCGCGCTGTGGACGCGCACCGTCTTCGGGATCCCCGACACGAGGTCGCGCCCCTTCACTTCCATCTCGCGCTCCTCGCCCATCGGAGCCGCCGACCCCACCTGGATCTTGATCATCTCCGCCGTCGGCTCGCCGATCAGCAGGTTGTAGACCGAGCGCATGAACTGCACGATGCTCGTGTCGATCTCGTCACCGCCGGTGCGGATGGACGTGTCGCTCACGATGCCGCTCAACGCGATGACCGCGATCTCCGTCGTGCCGCCGCCGATGTCAATCACCATGTTGCCCGTCGGCGTCTCCACCGGCAGACCCACGCCGATCGCCGCGGCCATCGGCTCGGCGACCATGAACACTTCCTTCGCGCCCGCGCCGAGCGCCGAGTCGCGCACCGCGCGCTTCTCCACCTCGGTGATGCCCGAGGGCACGCAGACGATCACGCGTGGCTTCACGCGGAAGACGTGCTTCTCGATGATCAGCTCGAGGAAGTAGCGCAGCATCTTCTCGGTGACGTCGAAGTCGGCGATCACGCCGTCCTTCATCGGGCGCACCGCGGTGATCCCCTCGGGCGTGCGCCCGAGCATGCGCTTCGCCTCAAGTCCCACGCCCTTGATCTTCTTCGTCTCGCGATCCATCGCGACCACGGACGGCTCGTTGAGGACGATGCCCTCGCCCTTCACGTACACGAGCGTGTTCGCCGTGCCGAGGTCAACGGCGATGGCGTTGGCGGGAAAGAGCGAACCGGAGCTGAGGAACGGAAGATTCCAGCGCATCGAAGCTCACGCGCGACCGCGGCAAGCGCGGCCGGCTGGGGGCGACAACTATATAGGGCGGCGGACCGAAGAAAGTTAGGCGCCGTGTAGGAGGGCGACAAGTCGCGCCTCCTCCCCGCGCCCCGCCGCCCGCCCCCGCGCACCCGAAATGCACCAGAGGGCCCGGCGCCCCGCGCCGGACCCTCTGTTGTTTCTGTCGTTCTCTGTCGTTCTCTGTCGTTCTCTGTCTCTAGAGGAATTTCTCCGGCGACACATACTCCATCCCGAACGCTTCCGCCACGCCCTTGTACGTCACCTTGCCGTCAATGGCGTTCAGGCCCAGCAGCAGCGCGCGGTCGTCCTTGCACGCCTGCTTCCACCCCTTGTTCGCCAGCGTCAGCGCGTAGGGGAGCGTCGCATTGGTGAGCGCCAGCGTCGAGGTGCGCGGTACGCCGCCCGGCATGTTGGCCACGCCGTAGTGGATCACGTCGTCCACCACGTAGACCGGATCCTGGTGCGTCGTCGCCTTGATCGTCTCCACGCAGCCGCCCTGGTCGATGGCGACGTCCACGATCACGGAGCCCTTCTTCATGAGCTTCAGGTCCTCGCGCCGAATCAGCTTCGGGGCCTTGGCGCCGGGGATCAGCACGCCACCGACCACCAGGTCGGCCGTCGAGATCGCCTCGAGGATGTTGTGCCGGTTGCTGTGGATCAGCGTCACGTTCGCCGGCATGACGTCGCTCAGGTAGCGCAGGCGCGGCAGCGACAGGTCGAGGATCGTCACGTGCGCCCCCATCCCCGCCGCCATCTTCGCCGCGTTGATGCCGACGATGCCGCCGCCGAGCACCACCACGTGGGCGGGCGAAACGCCGGGGACGCCGCCGAGCAACAGGCCGCGGCCGCCGTAGAGCTTCTCCAGGTACTTCGCCCCTTCCTGCGTCGCCATCCGGCCAGCGACCTCGGACATCGGAGTGAGCAGCGGCAGCTCGCCGTTGGGCAGCTCCACCGTCTCGTACGCGATGCAGGTTGCCCCGGACTTGAGGTGCGCCTTGGTCAGCTCCTCATCCGCCGCGAAATGGAAATAGGTGAAGATCGTCTGCCCCTTCTTCATCCGCGGCCACTCGACCGCGATGGGCTCCTTCACCTTGATGATCATCTCGGCTTCCTTCCACACCTCGTCCGCGGTGTTGAGGATCTTCGCGCCCACAGCGACGTACTGCTCGTCGCTGAAGCCGCTCCCCTCACCGCCCGTCTTCTCGACGAAGACGGTGTGGCCCGCCGACACCAGCGCTTCAACGCCAGCCGGGACGCAAGCGATTCTGTTTTCGTTCGTCTTGATTTCCTTTGGGATGCCGATGCGCATAGTATGATCGCGAGTTGAAAGGTCTAGGTAATGCAACGCTTAATTCTACCACAGGACCCGGAAAGCCGGACACTCGTTTTTCCCCTAGGCGGAGTCAGGCAAACTCCCGTGGGCCGTTCAGTGCGTGGCGCGGTTGCCTCTCGTCGCCCGTAGCCCGTCGCCCGTCACCTATCGCCCGTCTCCCGTCTCCCGTCTCCCGTCTGCCCCTACGCCCCCGGCCCCCCAGGCTCACCACCGTCTGCCCGTCCGGATGGAAGAAATCCGTGCACACCGCGCGCACGTCGTCGGCGTGGATGCCGTCGATGCTGCGCAGCACGTCGTCCAGCGGACGGAACGGCTCGTGGTAGAGCTCCACTGACGCCAGGCGGTACATCCGGGCGGCCGGGCTCTCCAGCCCCAGCGTGATCTGGCCCTTCAGTTGCTGCCGCCCCTGGGCCAGCTCGCGTTCGGGAATTCCCTCGTCCACCACGCGGCGCAGCTCCGCCTGCACGGCATCGAGGGCCGCCGCGCGGCGCTCCGGCGCGGTCCCGACATAGACGCCGTGGGCGCCGGAGTGCGAGTGGAAGCTCTGGAACGTGTACACGCTGTACGCGAGTCCAAGCTCCTCGCGGACCTTCTGGAACAGACGAGAGCTCATGCCGCCGCCCAGCAGCGTGTCGACGAGCATCAGCGCGTACCGGCGCTCGTCCCGGTGCGGCACCGTCGCCGATCCGAGCACCACGTGGCACTGCGCCCCGTCGCGGGCCACGTGCTTTCGCCGCGCCGGTTGAGGGCAGGCCGGCGGCTCGTGGAGCGGCGTGCCGTCACCGCCTGGCAGGTCGGCCCAACCGGCGTCGGACAGCACCTCGAGCAGGTGCTCGTGCGTCACGTTGCCCGCCGCTGACACCACCACGTGCGGCGGATGATACGCCCGCGCGTGCAGCGCACGCACGTCGTCGAGCCGCATCCCCCCCACCGGGTCGCGCGTGCCGAGGCTGGAGCCGAGGATGGAGTATCCCAGCGGGTGCGTCCCCCACAGCGCCTCATTGTGCAGCTCGAAGACCAGGTCGTCGGGGGTGTCCTCCACCATCGAGATCTCCTCGAGCACCACCTGCCGCTCGAGCCGCAGATCTTCCTCGCGCAGCAACGGCCGGAACATCAGGTCGAACATCACGTCGGCTGCGACACTCAGGTGCTCGTCGAGCACCCGCGCCTGGAACGACGTGTGCTCGCGCGAGGTGTACGCATCGAGCGACCCGCCCAAGGATTCGAGCGACAGCGCGATGTCGTGCGCGCTGCGGCGTTCCGTCCCCTTGAAGACGAGGTGCTCCAGCAGGTGGGAGACGCCCATCACCGCCGGCGCCTCGTGCACCGACGCGGCACGCACCCACGCGCCCAGCGCCACAGAGCGCACCCCCGGATAGAACTCCGAGAGCACCGTCAGGCCGTTCGGCAGCACGGTGCGCTGCACGCCGGCGCCGGATCGCGCGGAGGGGACTACAGGGGTCGCCGTCATCGCGGCAAATCAACGGCGTGGTACAAGCCCCCGCAACCCGAATGCACCATTGTTCCACCGTCCACCGTCCGCCGTCCACCGTCCACCGTCCACCGTCTATCAACGACAAAGGGGACGGCTCATCGCCGTCCCCCTCACCTGCCTCGTCCCGCGTCCGCTGGCCTACTTCCGCGGCCCGCGTCCGCGTCCGCCACGGCCGCCGCGGTGCTCCCCGCCCTCACGCGGCTTGTGCTCGCGCTTCGGCTCGGACTCGCCTTCGGCCGGCGCCGCAGCCGGCGCCGCGTACGCGTCGCCCTCGGCCGTCGGTGCGGCCGGCGCCGCCGCGTCCGCGCCCGGCTTCGGAATCAGGGCCTTCATGGAGAGGCGCAGGCGGCCGCGCTCGTCGCGCTCCACCAGCTTCACCGTCACCACTTCCCCCTTCTTCACCACGTCCTCGGGCTTCTCGACGCGCGTGTGGCGCATCTCCGACACGTGGAGCAGCGCTTCCGTCCCGGGCATGATCTCGATGAAGGCGCCGAACGCCGTCACGCTCTTCACCGTGCCCTGGTACGTCAGGCCCACTTCCGGCTCCGCCGTGATCGCCGCCACCATCTGGCGCGCACGCTCCATGGACTCGCCGCCCACCGCGGCGATCGTCACCAGACCCGTGTCGTCGACCGTCACCTCGGCGCCAGTCTCGTCCTGGATGCCGCGAATGGTCTTCCCCTTCGGGCCAATCAGGTCGCCGATCTTCTCGGGGTTGATGTGCATCGTCACGATGCGCGGCGCCCACGGGCTCAGCTCGGCGCGCGGCGCGTCGATGGCCTTGCCCATCTCGCCCAGAATGTGCAGGCGCCCCTGCTTGGCCTGCGCCAGCGCCTCGGCCATGATCTTGAGGTCGAGCCCCTGGATCTTGATGTCCATCTGGATGGAGGTGATGCCATCCTTCGTGCCGGCCACCTTGAAGTCCATGTCGCCGAGGTGGTCCTCGGTGCCCAGGATGTCGGTCAGCACGGCGTACTTCTTCCCTTCCTTGATGAGCCCCATCGCCACGCCGGCGACGGCGCCCTTGAGCGGGATGCCCGCGTCGAAGCAGGCCAGCGAACCGCCGCAGACCGTGGCCATCGAGGACGAGCCGTTCGACTCCAGCACGTCCGACACGATGCGAATCGTGTACGGGAACTCCGCGAAGTCGGGGAGCACGCCCTGCACCGCGCGCTCGGCCAGGTTGCCGTGGCCAATCTCGCGGCGGCTGGTGCCGCGCATCGGGCGCACCTCACCCGTCGAGAAGGGCGGGAAGTTGTAGTGCAGCATGAACGCCTTGGTGGTCTCCTTGGCGTCGTCGATGGAGTCCATCCGCTGCACATCGTTGGCCGTGCCGAGCGTCGCGGTGACGAGCGCCTGCGTCTGGCCGCGCGTGAACAGCGCCGACCCATGGGCGCGCGGGAGGACGCTCGTGTCGATGCTGATCGGGCGCACCTCGGTGGGCTTGCGCCCGTCCACGCGGAGCCCCGTGTCGAGCACCTGCGCGCGCAGCGCGTTGTACTCGAGGTCGCCGAGCACGCTGCCCACGAACGGCACCTGCTCCGGCGCGAGCGTCGCGGTCAACTCGGCCTTCACGGCGTCCTTCACCGCTTCGACCGCCTGAATGCGCGTGTGCTTCTCCTTCTGGTTGATCGCCGCCTCGATGCCCCGTCCTTGGCGGCCTTCGTCACCGCCGCGGCCACCTCGGCCGGCGTCTCGCTCTTGTCCCACGCCATCTTCTCGACGGTCAGCTTGCCGAGCAGCTCTTCCTGCATCGCGATGAGCTCGCGAATGCCGCCCTGCGCGATGCCGAGCCCCTTCACCACGTCATCCTCGCTGATCTCCAGCGCGCCGCCCTCGACCATCATGATCGAGTCCTGCGAGCCCGCGACGACGAGGTCCATGTCCGAGAACTCGAGCGCCTGGAACGTCGGGTTGACAACCCACTTCCCCTCGACGCGGCCGACGCGGACGCCGGCAATCGGGCCGGCCCACGGAATGCGGCTCGCGCTGAGCGCGAAGCTCGTCGCGAGGAGGCCCAGGGGCACGTCGGCGTCATTCTCCTGGTCGGCGGAGATGACGTAGACGAAGACCTGCACCTCGTTCTGGAAGCCTTCCGGGAAGAGCGGGCGGATGGAGCGGTCGATGATGCGCGCCGAGAGGATCTCCTCGTCGCGCGGACGCCCCTCGCGCTTGATGAAGCCGCCCGGAATCTTGCCGGCGGCGGCGGTCCGCTCGCGGTATTCGACGGTGAGCGGGAAGAACGGGAGCGTGCTCTTCTTGTCGCTCACGGTGACGGCGGCGAGGACCATCGTCTCGCCGAACTGGACGAGCGCGGAGCCGGCGGCCTGCTTGGCCATCCGTCCGGTCTCGAGGACGAGCTGACGGCCGGCGAAGGTCCGCTCAATGCGATGCATCATGTGTGGTGTGTTCCGGTAGAACGCAAAACGCGCGGGCTGCTTGAGCGCCCGCGCGATGCGTTGCGTGGTTCTAGTAGCGCAGACCCAGGTCCGCGATGAGCTTGCGATAGCCTTCGACGTCCGTGCGCTTGAGGTAGTCCAGCAGGCGCCGGCGCTTGCCGACGAGCTTCAGCAGCCCGCGGCGGCCGTGGTGGTCCTTGGCGTGTGAGCGGAAGTGCTCCGTGAGGTAGTTGATCCGCTCCGTCATCACGCCGACCTGGACGTACGACGACCCCGTGTCGGTGTCGTGGCGGCGGTTCTTCACGACCGCCGGCTTCTTGTCAAAAGGCATTTCCTGGTTCCCTGCGTACTTCGGTGATTAGGCCTATTCCTTGGTAGCTTGGAAAAATAGCCCAGTACAACGTGTATGTAAAGCCCCGGTAGGGACTTAGGAAATGGACCGAGGATTCCGATTCAGGACCCCGACCACGGAGGGAGATTGGCGATCCGAAGCGAATCGCCCATCGATGTCCGCAGTCGCAATCCTCAATCGAAATCCTCAGTCCAAGTCACAAATCTTACCTAAACAAAGCAACGATATCGTTGAACATCACCACCGCGAACAGCGCCACGATGGCCGCCAGCCCGATCCGCATCACGTTCTCGCGGGTCCGCACCGAGAACGGCGATCCCTTGATCGACTCGGCGATGGTCATGAGCACCTGACCGCCATCAAGGATCGGAATCGGCAGCAGGTTGAGCACGGCCAGGTTGATGCTCAGGAAGGCGATCAGCGCCCAGAGCGACTCGAGGCCGGTCCGCGCCGCGGCCACTGAGGTGCGGACGATCCCTACCGGCCCGGCCAGGTTCTTGACCGAGATCGATCCCTGCACGAGTCCGCCCACGACCGCGATGACCGACGTCCCCATGGCCCATGTCGCCTGCCCACCAGCCGCGGTGGCTTCGAGGAGGCCGAGGCGATCGCGCTCCACACGGTCCATCGGATACGCCCCCACCCGGCCCACCATCACCTTCTTGCCGGTCGCGGCATCGGCGCCGGCCTGCGCCACGGGCGTCATCGTGAGCGAAAGCGGCGACCCTGCGCGCACGACCTCGAGCGTGATCGGCTTGCCCGCCGAGCGCGTGACTGTGTTGAGCAGGTCGCTCCACGTCTTGACCGGTTGACCATTGATCGCGGCGATCGAATCGCCCTTCTGCAAGCCGGCCGCCTTCGCCGGCATGTCCGCGACCACCGAGTCCACCACCGCCGGCACGTACGCGCGGCCGTAGTACGCGAAGACGCCGGTGGAGACCACGAGGGTCAGCAGCACATTCATCGTCACGCCCGCCAGCATGATGGTCAGGCGAGCCCACAGCGGCTTGCTCTCAAACCAGCGATGCTCCGGCACCGGCTTCGGCCCGAAGGGGACCATGGCTTCCTCGTCCCAATCCGCAGGCCGGGCCTCCCCTTCCCCTGCACCTCGCCCTGCTCCCTTCCCCTGCACCTGTGATTCAGGCCTGCCCCCCTCAATCGCCGCCATCGTCTCATCATCGCGGCTCGCCATCCGCACGTATCCGCCGAGCGGGAACGCAGCCAGCACGTACTCGGTCTCGCCGCGGCGCTTCTTCCACAGCGCCGGCCCAAAGCCGATCGAGAAACGCGGCGCGTAGACCCCGGTCCATTTGGCGGCCAGGAAGTGCCCGAGCTCGTGGACAAAGATCACGAGCCCGAGAACGAGAATCGGTGCAAGCCACGCTAGCGACATCCAAGCCTCTCTCTCACAGTTTCGCGCGCCGCGGCATCCGCGTGCCACAGCGCCTCCAGCGTCCCGCCGGGCAGTCCGGCATGCCGATCAAGCGCCGCCGCCACACCATCCGCGATCGCCCCGAACGCCACCCGCCCCTGCAGGAACAACGCCACAGCCTCCTCGTTGGCTCCATTGAACACGGCCGGCGCCGCCCCGCCCGCCCGCCCCGCGCGCATCCCAAGCCCAAGGCACGGGAAGGCGTCGTGCCGAACCGCCTCGAACGTCAGCCGGCCCGCCTGCACGGCGTCGAACGCGGGAATGCCGGCGTCCGCAATCCGCTCGGGGTGCGACAGCGCGTACAGGATCGGCAGCTCCATGGACGGCACGCCTAGTTGGGCCAGCACGCTCCCGTCGCGGAACTCGACCATCGAGTGCACGATGCTCTGGGGATTGTGCACCACCACCTCGATCTGGTCGTACCCCAACCCGAACAGGAAGTGCGCCTCGATCACCTCGAGCGCCTTGTTCGCCAGCGTCGCGCTGTCCACGGTGATCTTGCGTCCCATCGCCCAGGTGGGGTGGTTCAACGCGTCCGCGACGGTGGCGGCGCGCACGCGCTCGGCGGGCCACTCGCGGAACGGGCCGCCCGATGCGGTGATGATCAGGCGCTTCACGTCGGCGGCGCCGCGCGTTCCGAGGCACTGGAGGATCGCCGAGTGCTCGCTGTCCACCGGGACAATGAGGCCGCCGCCGCGCTGCGCAGCCGCCTCCACCAAGGCGCCGCCGACGACGAGGGACTCCTTGTTCGCGAGCGCGACCCGCTTCCCCGCGCCGAGCGCGGCGAGCGTCGCGTCGAGACCGGCGGCGCCGACGATCGCGTTGAGCACCACATCCACATCAGGCCGTGTGGCGGCCTCCACCAGCGCGGGCGCCCCGCGACGCCACTCGGCGGGCGCGTCGCCATCCCCCTCGACGAGCGCCACGAACGGCGGCGCCCACGCCGCCACCTGCTCGCGCAGGAGCGCCACGTTGGCGTGCGCCGTCACCGCCCGCACCATGAAGCGGTCACGATGGCGCGCGAGCACGCGCAACGCCGTCTTGCCGATGGACCCCGTCGAGCCGAGGATGGCGACGCCCGGCAGCTTCATGCGGGGCGGTACACGAGGAAGAGGTCGAGCAGCACGTAGCCGAGTGGGAGCGTGAAGAGCAGCGAATCCACGCGGTCGAGCACGCCGCCGTGTCCGGGGATCAGCGTCGAGCTGTCCTTCACCTCGGCCTCCCGCTTGAACATCGACTCGGCGAGATCGCCGACCTGCGCGGCCAGGCTCAGGCCCACACCGACGACCAGAATGCCCACGGGACGCAACGAGAGCTGCGCGAGCGGCGGCAGGATCCAGGCGGCGATCACCCACGTGGTGATCACGCTCGCGACGACAGCGCCATACGCGCCGGCCCACGTCTTTCCGGGACTCACCGTCGGCATCAGCTTGCGCCGGCCAAAAGCGCGCCCGGCGACGTACGCCCCGGTGTCGTTGAGCCACGTGACCACCACCGGCAACAGGACGAGCGCGGTGCCGCCGCGGGCGTCCACCACGAACCCATGGTGGCGCAGGGCGTAGGCGAAGCTGAGCATCCCGCCCGTGTACACGATGCCGGTCAGCGTGGTGCCGATGGCCGCCATCGGGCCGCCCGCCGCACCGCGCGCGAAGAGCACCGCGGTCAGCAACGCGGGGACGAGCAGCGCGACCACGCTCACCGGCGGCACCCAGAAGCCGGTGAAGCGGGCGTGCACGAGCACGGGGAGGATCGCGCTGAGCACGATGCCGGCGGTGCTCAGCGGACGCGCCCCGCGCGCCGCCGCGAGCCGGTAGAACTCCCACGCGGCCAGCGCTGACGCGACGGCCAGCAGCGTCACCAGCGCGGCGCCCCCCGCGTAGATGACGCCCACGACGATCGGAATGAGCACGATCGCGACCAACAGCCGCTTCGGGAACTCGCGCACGGGAATGATGGGTTACGCCGAGACGCGGCCGAAGCGGCGATCGCGGCTCTGGTAGTCGAGGATCGCCCGGAACAGCTCGTCGCGGCCAAAATCGGGCCACAGCACTGGCGAGATGTGCAACTCCGTGTAGGCCAGCTGCCCAGCTGCCACAGCAGGAAGTTCGAGATCCGCATCTCGCCCGACGTGCGGATCAGCAGGTCTGGGTCGGGCACACCGGCAGTGAACAGCCGTCCGCTGATCGCCGCCTCGTCCACCGCGTCCGGGGCCAGCCGGCCGGCGGCGACGTCCTCGGCGATCTGCCGCGCCGCGCGCACCAGCTCGGCGCGAGACCCGTACGAGATGAACAGGTTGAGCAGGAGCTTCGAGTTGTGCGCCCG
>Ga0194127_10000698_pt1 | contig 52937 bp, 40 predicted proteins | sample TA2KigC100mmetaG_FD_148624 | JGI IMG/M metagenome (GOLD analysis project Ga0194127, IMG submission 148624) | Freshwater microbial communities from Lake Tanganyika, Tanzania - TA2015036 Kigoma Deep Cast 100m | ecosystem: Environmental > Aquatic > Freshwater > Lake | place: Tanzania: Lake...
CGCTGGTCGAACGGTGGCCGAGCGGATGGTTGTGCGTGATCGTGCGCGCGGTCTCGGCGATCGAGCAGTAGCGTCCGACGGTCGTGCCGGCGTCGAGGTGGAACGGCCAGATCCAGCCGCCGTGCGTGTAGAGCCCGACCTCGACGTCGAACTGCTCGCGGAAGATGCGCCGCAAGGTCAGCGAGCAGACGCTGCCGCCCTCGAGCTTGTGCAGGAGCCAGCGCAGCAGGCGCTTCCACTGCCACGACGGCAACCAGTAGAGCCGGTAGAGCAGCGCGCTGAGCACCGGCACGGCGCGCGGCCGCAGCTTCGCCAGCGCCTTCGGGGTCGGCGCGGTCATGCCACGTCCTCGACGAGCAGGGCGGCGCGGTGCAGCCGGGCGGCCACGTGGCGCTTGCGCTCGATGTCGGCGAAGCCGCGCTCGACCTGGTCCGCGCGCAGGCCCATGGCCGCGGCGACCTCGGCCGGCGGCACCGCGTGCCGGTGCGCCCACAGCAGCAGGTCCAGTTCCTGGTAGGGCAGCGCGAAGTAGAACTCCTGCTGCGTCTGCGGCAGGCTGTAGGTCTCGGTGCTCGGCGTCGCCTCGCGGATCGCGCGCGGCACGCCGAGGTGCTCCGCCAGCGCGAAGACCTGCGTCTTGTACAGGTGCGCGATCGGCTTCAGGTCGGCGAGCCCGTCGCCGCCGCGCACGAAGAAGCCCAGCTCGTACTCGAGCCGGTTCGGCGTGCCGATCACCGCGTAGTTGCGGCGTTCGGCCGCGTGGTACTCGAGCAGCTTGCGGGCGCGCTGCTTCATGTTCGTCGCGGCGACGAGCTGCAGGTAGGCGTCGAGCGGCAGCCGCGCGCGCTGCTCGGCGCCGTCCGGCCGTTCGACGACGAGGTCGAACACGTTGGCGCGGTCGCGGTCGAGCACGCCGCCGGCGATCGCGATCTTGTAGCGGTCGCCGGGCCGGTAGGCGGGGAACACCGAGGCGATCGCGGCGTCGCGGTGGCGGTAGCAGCCGAGCGGCTCGAGCGCGGCGGCGATGTCGACCTCCTCGAGGGCCACGCCGAGGCCGGCGCAGAGCTCCTGCGCGCGCTCGCGGCTGGACGGCGTCGAGTTGCGGCCGGGCAGGAACAGCGCGTGCACGCGTTCGCTGCCGAGCGCTCGCTGGCACAGCGCTGCGCAGACGGCGGAATCGACGCCGCCGCTGGTGGCGACGACCGCGCCGCGCCGCTGCAGGTCGCGCGCGATGGTCGTGCGCAGCCACTCCTGGATGCGCGCGGCGGCCGCGGCGGGGTCGAGCGCGAGCACCTCGCGCGAGAACGGCGGTCGCCCGCCGGACACGGGATGGGGGGTCATGGGGTCTGCCTCACGGGAGCGTCGGGGGCGGCGGCGTCGATGCACACGGTCGGGGCGGGCGCGAGCCGCCGCAGCGCGGCGGCGGCCCGGGCGGCGAAACCGCCGGCGAACTGGTCGGCGAGCAGCTGCAGCGTCGCGATGCCGGTGACGGCCATCGCCTCGCGTTCGGTGACCAGCCGGCCGCCGCTGGCGCGCGCCTTGGCGAGCAGTGCCGCGGCGGCCGTGCCGTCGAGCAGGGGGTTCCGGCGCAGGCGCTCGGGGCGCAGCAGTTCGGCGAGACCATCGGCCGGTCCTTCGGCGAGCAGCGCCGAAGCGGTCGGCGCGCGGTAGGGCTGCTTCTTGCGCCGCCAGACGTCCGCGGGCAGGAGCCGTGCGCCGAGGGCGCGCAGCACCAGCTTGTTGCGCAGGCCGCGCAGTTTGCGCGCGTCGGGCAGCGCGGCGCACAGGTCGACGACGGCCGGGTCGAGGAACGGGTAGCGCGCCTCGACGCCGTGGCCCAGTGCCACGCGGTCGCCCTGCGCGCCGAGCAGGTAGGGCGACAGGAACGACGCGATCTCGAGCGCCTGGGCGCGGCACAGCGGGCTACCGCGCGCGAAGTCCGCGGGCAGCAGCGCCTCGACCGCCGCACCGGGATCGCTGCCGGCCGCCGCGCGCAGGTCCGGGGCCAGGAAGCGCGCCGTCCACGCGTTGTTGCGCCAGCGGATCGCGTGCGAGTAGTGCGGGTGGCCCACGTCCTGCAGGCCCGCGGCGTAGAACGCCTGCCACATGGCACCGCTGCGCTGGTCGCTGCTGCCGACGAACTCGTGCACGCGCTGGAACAGCGCTGGCCGCACCGTCGAGCCGGGCGCGCGCGCCCAGAACCGCCGCACGCGGTCCTCCTGGAAGATGCTGTAGCCGCCGAGCAGTTCGTCGGCGCCTTCGCCGGTCAGCACCGCCTTGATCCCGGTGCGCGCGACCAGCCCCGACAGCAGGAACATCGGCACCGGCGCCGTGCGCAGCAGCGGCGTCTCGCAGTGCCAGACGACCTCGGCGAGATTGGCGCGCACGTCCGCCTCGCTGCAGAGCACCTCGTGGTGCTGCGTGCCGAGCCACGCGGCGACGCGGCGTTGGGCCGCGGTCTCGTCGTAGGCCGGATCGGTGAAACGCAGCGAGAACGTGTGCAGCGCGCTCGCGCGGGGCGCCGCGAGCGCCGTGATCACCGACGAGTCGAGGCCGCCGCTCAGGTAGGTCGCGACGGGCACGTCGGCGACGAGCCGCGTCGCGACGGCGCGGTCGAGCTCCGCCGCGAGCGCGTCCACGTCGGCGGCGAACGAACCGGCGCCGGCCCCCGGGCGCAGTTCCGGCCGCCACCACGTGGTGCGCCGGGCCGCGAGGTCGCGGTCGAACCGGACCGCCTCGCCGGGGCGCACGCTCTGCACGCCGGCGAACACGGTGCGCGGCGCCGGCGCCGCCCACAGCGTGAACGCCGCCACGAGGCCGGCGGCGTCGAAGGTCACCGGCACGTGCCCGCTGGCGAGCAGCGCCTTGACCTCGGAGCCGAACACCACGCCTTCGGGTCGCTCGGCGTAGAACAGCGGCAGGATGCCGAGCCGGTCCCGCACGAGCCACAGCTGCCCGGTCCGCGCGTCGTAGAGCGCGAACGCGAACTGCCCGTCGAGCCGGGGCCAGGCGCCCTCGCCCCACTGCTCGTAGGCGTGCACGATCACCTCGATGTCGCAGCGGGTGCGGAACACGTGGCCGGCCCGCCGCAGTTCGTCGCGCAGCGCGAGGTGGCCGAAGATCTCGCCGTTGCCGACCACGAGCACGCTGCCGTCCTCGTTCGCCAGCGGCTGGTGGCCGCCCTGCAGGTCGAGCAGCGACAGCCGCGCGTGCGCGAGGCCGACGCGGCCGTCGCGGTAGAGCCCGTGGCCGTCGGGGCCGCGGTGCGCCAGCACGGAGACCATGCGCCGGAGCACGTCGAACTGCGGTGGGCCGTTGCCCGGGGCAAGGCCCATGCCTGCGATGCCACACATCGGTCGGTCTGCAGGGGGCGGGAGTCAGGACGACAGCTCGAGCCATCGTCGATCGAGGCGACCGCACTGTAACCGCGGCAGCGCTCGTTGCGGCATGGGCATCCGCGGCGGCAAGGGGGCGCTTCAGCCGGCCTCGCCGGGCCGGCGCGCGCCGCCGAGGCGGCGCAGGAACGCGGCGAGTTCACCCGCGAGGTGGCTGCGTTCGAAGCGCGCGAGGTCCGGCGACCACGCGGGCTCGCGGAACCCGCCGCGCCGCCACGCCGCGTGCAGCGCTTCGATCCGGCCGGCGAGGCCCGCCTCGTCGCACGGCTCGGCGACGAAGCCGCGCGGCGAGGCGGCGACGAAGTCGCGCGCGTCGCCTTGCGGCAGGCCGGCGAGCACCGGCCGGCCCGAGGCCAGGTACTCGTAGGTCTTGCCGGGCACGATGCGCGACCGGTGGCCCGGCGGCAGCCCGTGCAGCGTCAGGAACAGCGCGTCGGCACCGCGCACCGCGGCGATCAGTTCCCGGTGCGGGCGGTAGGGCACGAGGTCCACCGCGTCGGCGACGCCCGACTCGCGCACGCAGCGCTCGAGCGGCGGGTCGATCGAGCCGATGCAGCGGAACCGCACCTCGCGCCCGGCCGCGGTCCCGCGCGCGCGCAGCGCGCGCAGCGCCGCGAGCAGGTGCCGCGGCGTCCGGCCGCTCGGCACGATCGGCTCGGCGCGGTGGCGCACGAACCCGAGCCAGCGCCGCAGCGGGCGCTCGTGCGCGTAGAGTTCCTCGCACAGGAACGAGCCCGCGTGCAGCAGCACGAGCTGCTCGCCCGGCTCGACGCGCGGTGCCGGCGGCGCGAACTCGGACGCGTCCCAGCCGTTCGTGATCGCGACGACGGCTTCGGGATGCAGCGAGGGTTCGGTGCGCAGGAACAGTTCGCGGCACTCGGGCGTGTTGGCGACCACGCCGTCGACGCTGCGCAGCATCGTGCGCATCGCCGCGAGGGCGCGCCGCCAGTGCCAGTACGTGCGGTAGTCCAGCACGCCGTCGAGCGCCCACGGATCGCGCAGGTCGACGGCGACGGGGATCCCGTGCCGTGCGCCGAGCGCGTGCGCCGCCTGCCACAGCGGCCACGGCGAGACCGTCGCGAGGATCGCGTCGGGGCGGTCCGCCACGATCGCCTGCGAGCCGGCCGGCCCCATCGCCGCGGCGACCGCGTCGATGCCGGCCGCGCCGGCCGGCGTGCGCACGATCGTGCAGTGCCGTTCGACCTCGGCGAGGGCCGCCGCGTCCTCGGGGTCGTAGCGGCTGCGCTGCGGCGGCGGCGAGCGCGTCAGCACCGTGCAGCGCACGCCGTGCGCCGGCAGGTGCCGCGCGAACGAGATCGGCCGCTGGGCGCCGGGGCCGCCGTCGGGCGGGAAGTAGTAGGCGAGCAGCAGCAGGTGCATGGTCGGTGCGGGGAACTCTGGCACAGGATCGCCGCCCGGGGCCGCCGGGCGAAGCGGAGTGCCCGCAAAACCGCGGCGGCCGGGCCGCCGGCGGTCACAGGTCGCCGACGCGCAGCTCGAGCCCGTTCGACGCGATCGCGCCGAGCGGCGTCAGGTTCGCCTGCGGGGCGAAGACGGCCGCCTGCGCCAGCAGCGTGACGCCGATCAGGACCGGCACCTGCAGCGGCAGCGAATGGCTCGTCGCGGGGGCCACGAACAACAGCGTCGCCAGGCCGTCGGTGTAGCGCGTGCAGCCCGGCATGCCGATGCCGGCGAGGCCGAGGGCGGGGTTGCCGAGGCCGAGCAGCACGGCGCCGAACGGCGTGCCGGCCGGGATCTCGCCGGCCAGCAGCTGGATCGTCGTGCCGGCGACCGGCCGCGCGGAGGCGGCCAGCGCCAGCGGCCGCAGGTCGGCGCCCGGCACGGTGAAGCTGCCCGGCACGGCCGCGGAGAGGTCGATGCCGCCCGGATCGAGCGTCGCGCTGCCCGGCGACCAGCCGACCAGGTGCGCGTCGCCGTAGGCGCTGCCGCCGAGGGGGTCGATGCCGCGGAACACGAAGTGCACGGCGCCGGTCGCCAGCACGAACTGCAGCTGGAACGTGCTCGGCGCGGTGCCGGCCCCGGTCCCGGAGTAGCCGAAGACGCCGTCCCAGGTCACGACCGCCCTGCCCGCGGCCTCCTCGGTCTTCACCTGGCCGCTGCCGGGGAACGTCGGGTTGTAGTCGTGCCAGCACGCGTAGACCGTCTGCGCCATCGCGAGCAGTCCCGCCGCCGTGGGCTGATACCCCGATCCGTTGCCGTTCGCCATCGAGACGAAGCCGTTCGAGCACACGACCAGCGACGAGGTGCTGCCGCCGGGATACGGGAACGGCGCCGACAGCGTGACCGAGGTCTGTCCGTCGTCGCCGAGCGGCAGCACCGCCGCACCCGCCGACGGCGGCAGGTAGGCCGCCTGCAGCGGGCCGACCGCGTAGCCGCCGTTCTGCGGCTGCAGCGTGAAGCCGCCCATCGACAGGTCGAACGAGGCTGCGGTCGGGAACAGCTCGTAGAAGGTCGCCGGCGCGGCGACGCACCCGGCACCGTAGGTCGCGCTCGACGCGATCGTGCCCGGCGTCGCGATCGTGTAGTGCAGGCTGCCGTTCCACACGCGCGGGTTGTTCACCGCGCCCGTGAAGATGCCTCCCGAGGCCCCGCACTGCAGCGTCAGTTCCGTGCGCGCGTAGACCTGGTTGCCGCCGTTGCCGTTCGTGTAGCAGGGGCCCAGCGTGCCGCGGTAGACGATCGCGACGCCGAGGCTGCCGGCCGGCAGCACGAACGGCGTCACCATCGGTGCCGGGGCCGGCGTGCCCTCGGGCTGCGCGTTCACGAGCGCCGAACTGCCGCGCAGGGTCCAGGCCGCGGGGTTCGTGTCCTTGCCGACCCAGGTTGCCGGCGCGGTCCAGAACTCCACCGCGCTGGCGCCGAGACCCTGGAAGCAGTTGACGTCGACCTGGTGGATCGTGATCGGCACCGCGACGGCGACGTCGAAGTAGACCGCGCTGTCGCCGGGCAGGCCGTTGCCGCCCAGGTACGTCGTCGTCAGCGGGGACTGCGCCGGGGCGGCGGCGGCCACCGCCAGGAGGACCAGGACGGACAGGGAACGCATGGGGCCGGACAGCCTACCACCCGCGCGCGCTGGCCGTCAGCCGGACCGGGACCGCGCCGCGGCGGCCGCGCGCGACGCGGTGCCGGCCGCCGTTGCCGTGGGCAGTTCGAGCAGCCGGCCGTCCGCGCCGACCGGCCCGACGGCGACGAGCGTCTCGGGCCAGAACGTCACGCGCGGATTCACCACCAGCGAATCGGGGAACAGCCGCCGCAGCTGGCGCGCACCCAGCAGGTGCACGTCCGAGTAGTCGTTGCCCGGCTGGTAGCGCCGGTGCACGTGGTTGTAGGCCCACAGCCGCGCGACCCGGTGCATCCAGCGCGGCGGCAGCCAGGAGATCAGCGGCACGCGGGCGTGGAACTCGAACGGATACCAGCGGTTCGGCGTGGTCAGGAACCAGCGCTTGCCGACGCGGCGCACCTCGGCGGCCATGCGCGCCTGCGCGGCGAAGTCGCCGACGTGCTCGATCACCGCGTTGCTGTAGACGAGGTCGAACGACCGGTCGGCGAACGGCAGCTCGCGCGCGTCGGCGACCTGCGTGCGCACGCCGGGGAACGCCGCGCGGATCGCCTGCAGATGCTGCGGCAGGATGTTGACCGCGGTGATGCGGCCCTGGTCCGGGAACCGTTCGAGGAGCTGGCGCGACTGCGCGTCGACCTGGCTGCCGATGTCGAGGACCAGCTCGTCGCCGGTCAGCGGCAGGTGGCGCTGCAGCAGCTCCATCTTGATGCGGCGCGAGCGCTGCGACAGCCGTTCGAACAACGCGGTGACGGGCATGGGGCCGCGCAGCATAGCGCGGGCCGCGCGGTCGCGGGCGGCGGCGCGCGCTGCTGCGGACCCGGGCGCGGTGAACGGGTATCGTCCCGCGCATGCTCGTCCGGACGCTGCTGTCGTCGTTCGCCTGCGGATTGCTGTGCCTGGCCGGCCCCGCGGCCCTGCCCGCGCAGGGCAAGCCGAAGGTGGCCGAGCCCAAGGTCGAGAAGCCGAAGGCCGGCAAGCCCGCTGGTCCGGTGAAGGAGGATCCGCTGACGGCGAAGGACCCGGTCGTCGTGGCGCTCGACAAGTTCCGCAAGGACAAGGTCTCGACGAAACGCGCCGACTGGAAGACGGCGCTGCCCGCTCCGCCGCTGCAGACCTTCGACGGCAAGCGCGACTACCGCTGGCACGTCGAGACGGACAAGGGCACGTTGACCGTGCTGCTGCTGCCCGAGGCGGCGCCGATGCACGTGACCTCGGTGATCTACCTCGCGCGCTGCGGCTTCTACGACGGGCTCGGGTTCCCGCGCATCCTGAAGGGGTTCATGGCGCAGGGCGGCAGTCCGACGAACACGACGTCGGGCAACGCGGGCTACACCATGGACGGCGAGTTCCTCACCGGCGCGAAGCACGACCGCGAAGGCACGCTGAGCGCGGCGAACTCGGGCCAGCCGAACACCGACGGCTCGCAGTTCTTCCTGACCTTCGTGCCGACGCCGCACCTCGACGGCAAGCACACGGTGCACGGCTACGTGACCGAAGGACTCGAGGTGCTGCGCGCGATCGAGGCCTGCGGGACCGACCAGGACGGGCAGGCGCCGCGCGAGTCCGTGACGATCGTGCGCACGTGGATCACCGTGGCGCCGAAACCGCCGGCGGCGCCGGGCGTGGGCGACGGGCAGACCGGCCGCTGAACCAGGCGCTCTCTGCGGGCCCGCGGCCTATCGCGCCGGCGCGACGCGGAACACCACGTGCTGCTCCTGCCCGTCGACCGCGGCGCGCGGCGCGTTCGCCTGCAGGTGCAGGAAGCGCCGGCCGGCAAAGCGCTCGAGCACCGCGTGCGCCATCGCGAACGGCAACACCTCGCCGCCGGCCCCGGTCGCCGCGGCCTCGGCGCGCACGGCCGTGCAGCCGGCGGGCAGCAGCCCGTCGACGGCAACGCGCACCGGCACGCAGGCGCCGCGCTCGCGGTCGGTGCCGTACATGTCCCACGCGCGCGCGTGGAAACCCTGCGCCCAGTCGACGCGCACCGTGAACGCGCCGCCCCCGGTCCGCTCGACCGCGACCTGCTCGCGCGGATCCCGCGTCGCCGCGAACGGCCGTAGCGTCGGATCGCCGAGCAGCACGCGGTTGGCGCCGCCGCCCTGCATCACGTGTTCGCCGCGGTCGACGAACTTCCCGCCCTCGACGAGGTCGAGGCGCAGCGGGCCCCGCGCGGCGAGCAGCACGTCGTCCCACGACGACTTCACGGCCTCGCCGAGACTCGCACCCTCGCGCAGCGCGAACTCCGATTCGCGCATCGCCGACATGCCGTGGTTGGGCCCGACCGGCGCCAGCAGCGCCACGGCGCCGGCGTCGAGGAACGACAGGCCGAGGCTCTGGTCCAGCGGCAGCAGGTGCACGGTGCCGCGCTCGGCGCGGCCGAACGTGGAGACGATGTCGCCCTCGAGCACCACGCGGTGCGTCGCCGCGGCATGGCACGTGCCGCTCCAGACGATGGTGCCGGGCAGCTGCATCGTGCGCACGTCGGCCGCGAGCAGGCGCGGCATCGCGCCGCCCGGATCCTGGCCGACCTTGCCGGGCTCGTAGTCCCAGTGCTTCTCGCGCTGGAGGTTGCGGTCGCCGTCGAACAGCCAGATGCCCTGCGGGTCGCCGTTGCCGCTCCACTCGAGCACGTTCGCCTGCGCGAGCTGCGGCAGCGCCCGGCGCACGAACGCGCGCACATCGGGATCCTGCTCGACGATGCCGAAGTAGTACGAGTCGCCCGCGAAGCCGGCCGCGCGCTCGAGCTCGGAGCGGTGGCCGCGGTAGATCGTCGACTGCATGCCCGAGGCGACGCCAGCACTGTGCCAGATCCGCCCGCGCAGGCCCTGCCGGTGCAGCTCCTCGGTGCGCGCCCAGAGGGCCGCGAGCGCCTTGCCGTCGCGCGCGGTCAGGTAGCCGAACGCGGCGTCGGCGCACGGGTCGTCGTCGAGGCCGGCGAGCGCGAGCAGGATGCGGCGGTGCAGCGTCACGTCGAAGCGCTCGGGACGCACGAAGAACAGCACCGCGGGCGGGCTGCCGTGCCCGAGCAGGCGGGTGCGCAGCGCGGCGTCGTCCGTGCCGTCCCAGGCGAGCTGCGGGGCGCCGTGGAACTTCGCTGCGGCCTTCGCGACGGCGAGGAAGTCGCGGTCCCCGGCGTCGGCGGCATCGAGCGCGATGGTCACGACCGCGGCGCGCGGCGCGGCGGGCGGCGGGGGAGTTGCCGGCGGCACCTGCGGCAGGGGTGCTTGCAGCAACGCGGCGAACTGGAGGAGCATGGTGGGAAGAGGGCAGGGTCCGCGGGGCCTTCCGGACCAGAGAGGCGGTCCCCGGCCATGGTCCACGCGCGCGGACGCGGGTCAACCGGCGCTTCCTGGCTCGGCGAGCGCGAACTCGGGAGGAAGCGGCGCGGCGGGGGGGAGAACCTCAGTACGGCGAGTCCGGCAGCCGGATCGGCGCGTGCCGGCCCCGCAGCCAGTCGTCGAGATCGAACAGCCAGGTGCCGATGCCGGCGGCGCCCTGCATGTAGCCGGTCTGGGTCGCGACTTCCGCGGGACTCACGCGGTTCTCGGCGTGGCGCCAGCACAGGCCGCCGGCATCGTGCTCGGCGCGCGCCAGCAGCACGTCGGTCGCCCGCAGCGCGAAGTCCAGGTAGCACCGTTCCCCGGTCAGGCGATGCACCTCGAACGCGAACGCGGCGACGCCGGCCGTGCCGCAGCACAGACTCTCGTTGTTCCAGAAGCCGGGCGAACGGTGCTCGGGGCAGCCGCTCGCGAGCAGCGCGGCGGCGATCTGGCCCACGCGTTCGCGCCAGGCTCGGTCGCCCGTGACCAACCAGAGCCGGTGGTAGAGCGCCGCGATCCCGGCCGGACCGTGGCACCAGCCGAGGTAGAACAGTTGCTCGCCGCCCGGCAGGTGGTGCGGCAGGAAGCCGGTCGCCGGTTCGGCCCTGGCGACGACCTCGGCGGCGCCCGCCAGCGCGGCCGCGCGGAACTCGGCGCGGCCGGTGCGCTCGGCGAGCTCGAGCAGGAAGCGGGCGACCCCGGCCGTGCCGTGCGAGAAGTTCGGTTGGTAGGTCGGGTAGCCGCGGCGGCGTTCCCAGCCGAGGCCCGCGGCGGTCGGCAAGGCGGTCGCGAGCAGGCGCCGGCCGGCGGCCTCGGCGAGCGGCAGCGCGCGATCGTCGGCGAGGTGCTCGGCGGCGTAGAGCAGGAACAGGCCGATGCCGGCGGCGCCGCGGATCACGTCGTCGCTGTCGTTCCACTCGACGCCGTCGCCGACCGGCCGCGCCGTCGCCGCGAGCGCGGTCACACAGCGGCGCGCCGCCGCTCCGTAGGCCGCTTCGCCCGTGGCGAGCTGCGCGCGATGCAGCACGAAGCCGATCCCGGCCATCCCCGAGTAGAGCCCGACCTCGTCCTCGCCCGGCGCGGCTCTCAGCATGGCGACCAGCGCGTCCGCGCCGCTGCGGGCCCGCGCGAGGAAACGCGCTTCGCCGGTGCTCGCGTGTGCGCGCAGGAAGAACAGCAAGGTGCCGGCGGTGCCGCTGTAGAGGTTCGTGCTCACCTCGTCCGGGTGGTCCGGCTGCACGGGCCAGACCGTGCCGTCGGCCGTGGTCCGGGCGTTCGCCTCGAGCCAGGTCGCGACCGCGAGCGCGGCGCGGCGGTAGCGCCCGTCCGCGGCCGGCTCCGGTGCGTGGGCGACCGCACAGGCGCAGAGGGCCGCGAGAGCGCAGCGCGCGATCCGGAGCGGCGACTGGAGCATGTTCCTCGGCAGTCAGTATCGCGGGCGGCCGGCCGCGCCACCACGCCGGAGTCGCTGCGGGCTGCCCCGGCAGGGGCTTGCGTGGTCCTGCCCTCGCGGTAGGGTCGGTCTCGTGACCGGGCGCAAGCACGCCGACTACCCCGAGCCTGCCTACCTTGCCGACGAAGTCCGCTCGCCGGCGCGGCGCGAGTACGTCGGCGGGTTCGCCTACGCGATGGCCGGCGCGTCGAACGCGCACAACCAGATCGCGACGAACGTGCTCGTGGCGCTCGGGCTGCAACTGCGCGGCCGGCCCTGCCGTCCCTTCAACTCGGACACCAAGGTGCGGGTCCGCCTGCCGTTCCAGGTGCGCTTCTACTACCCGGACGCGATGGTGACCTGCCGGCCCAATCCGCCCGGAGACACGTTCCAGGACGAGCCGGTCGTGCTCGTCGAAGTCGTGTCGCCCGAGTCGCGCCGCATCGACGAGGGGGAGAAGTTGCTCGCCTACACCGCGATCCCGTCGCTCGCGGTCTACCTGCTCGTCGACCAGTTCGCGGCCGGGGTCGTGGCCTTGCGGCGGACGTCCGGCGGGTTCGTGCGCGAGGTGCACGAGGGGCTCGACGCCAGGGTGCCGCTGCCCGAGATCGGCTGCGAACTGCCGCTCGGCGAGGTCTACGAGGGCGTTGCCCTGGGCTCGGGCTGACGCGTGCGGTTCAGGTGTCGCCGCGGGCTTCGATGGCCCGCAGGGCTTCGTCCAGGGTGAGTCCAGCGAACAGGCGCTTGCGCTCCTCGACGTAGTCGGAGCGGCCGGGGTCGTATTGGCTGAGGAACCGCATGGCTCCGGAGACGCCGAGGCGCTCGGTGAGCGCCAGCCAGCCTTCGCGGCGGACGTCGTAGTCGGACAGGTGCGCTGAGGTTGGTTCGGTCATGTCCGTTCCCTGGGCCGGCGGCTGCACAGGTCGAGGTAGATCCGATCGAAGCAGGGCGGAGCATACCGCTGCCGCGACATCTGCGTCCCCGCAGCAGCACCGGCCCCTGCCATCGCCGTGCGCGCGGTCGGGTGACTCCGTACCTCCGCTGCGGTGACACCGCACCCCGCTCCCGGAACGTGCGGCCGGTTTCTGCTACAACCTCGCCCCCCGTCTTCCCGCCGTTCCCGCGCATGCCATCCACTGCCACGAACGGGGCCGCCCCGGCCAGCCCCGCGACCCCGACCCAGTTCGCGATCGTCGACGCGTCGATCGCGCGCCTCGGCGACCTGCCGGGCGCCCTGCTGCCGATCCTGCACGACGTGCAGGACCAGCTCGGCTTCGTGCCCGAAGCCGCCGACGCCCGCATCGCCGCCGCGCTGAACCTGTCGCTGGCCGAGGTGCACGGCGTCGTCACCTTCTACCACGACTTCCGGCGCGCACCGCCCGGCGACCACGTGCTGCGGATCTGCCGCGCCGAAGCCTGCCAGGCCGTCGGCGGCGAACGGCTCGAGCAGCACCTCGCGGCCCACGGTCTCGGTGCCGGCGCGACCTCGGCCGACGGCAGGCTCACGGTCGAGGCCGTCTACTGCCTCGGCAACTGCGCGCTCGGCCCGTCGGTGCAGTTCGACGGCGAACTGCACGGCCGCGTCGACGAACGGCGGCTCGATCAGCTGCTCGGCGCGGCCGGGATCCTGCCCCGGGGCGGCTGCGGCTGCGGCCGGCAGGGGGGCTGCCGGTGACCGCGACGGTCTACGTGCCGCGCGACAGTGCCGCGGTCTCGGTGGGGGCGCACGCCGTGGCCGCGGCGATCGCGGCGGCGGCCGCCGGCCGCGGGGAACGGGTGCGCCTGGTGCGCAACGGCTCGCGCGGGCTCCTGTGGCTCGAACCGCTCATCGAGGTCGCGACCGCCTCCGGCCGCATCGCCTACGGCCCCGTGCAGGCTCACGACGTCGAGGGGCTGTTCGCCGCGGACGTCCTGCGCGGCGGCGCGCACCCGCTGCGGCTCGGCCCGACCGCGGAGATCGGCTGGCTCGCGCGGCAGCAGCGGCTGTCGTTCGCGCGCACGGGCGTGGTGGATCCGCTGTCGGCCGACGACTACGAGGCGCACGGGGGACTCGTGGCGCTGCGCGCGGCGCTGGCGATGGCAGGAGACGCGCTCGTCGAGCAGGTCGCTTCGTCGGGCCTGCGCGGGCGCGGCGGTGCTGGCTTCCCGGCCGGCATCAAGTGGCGCACCGTGCGGCAGGCGCAGGCCGACCAGAAGTACGTCGCGTGCAACGCGGACGAGGGCGACTCGGGCACCTTCAGCGACCGCATGCTGCTCGAGGGCGACCCGTTCACCTTGCTCGAGGGCATGGCGATCGCGGGCCTCGCGGTGGGGGCCACCGTGGGCTACGTCTACCTGCGCTCGGAGTACCCCGACGCGAGAGCCGTGCTGCGCGCGGCGATCGAGACCGCGCGCGCGCGCGGCTGGCTCGGCGACTCGGTGCTCGGCAGTTCCCGCGCGTTCGACGTGCACCTGCGGATCGGGGCCGGCGCCTACATCTGCGGCGAGGAGACCGCGATGCTCGAGAGCCTCGAGGGCAAACGCGGCATCGTGCGCGCCAAACCGCCGCTGCCGGCGATCGCGGGGCTGTGGGGCAAGCCGACGCTCGTGCACAACGTGATGACGCTCGCGGCGGTGCCGTGGATCGTGCAGCACGGCGGCGCTGCCTACGCGGCGATCGGGTCCGGGCGCAGCAGGGGCACGCTGCCGGTCCAGCTCGCGGGCAACGTCGCGCGCGGCGGCCTCGTCGAGGTGCCGTTCGGCACCACGCTGCGCGAACTGCTCGTCGACTACGGCGGCGGCACACGCTCGGGCCGGCCGATCCGCGCCGTGCAGGTCGGCGGGCCGCTCGGCGCCTACGTGCCGAGCAGCGCGTTCGACCTGCCGCTCGACTACGAAGCGTTCGCGGCGGCGGGTTTCCTGGTCGGCCACGGCGGCGTCGTGGTGTTCGACGACACGGTCGACCTGGGCCGCATGGCGCGCTTCGCGATGGCGTTCTGCGCCGCCGAGTCGTGCGGCAAGTGCACGCCGTGCCGCATCGGCAGCACGCGCGGCGTCGAGGTGCTCGACAAGATCCTGGCCGGCGAGCAGCGCGAAGCGAACACGGCGCTGTTGCGCGACCTGTGCGACACGATGACCCACGGCTCGCTGTGCGCGATGGGCGGGCTGCTGCCGATGCCGGTGCTGAGCGCGCTCGACCACTTCCCCGAGGACTTCGGCAAGGGCTGACCCGATGTACAGCAACAAGATCACCGACCACGGCACGCCGGCGCGGCCGTCGACGCAGCAGGTGACGCTGCAGATCGACGGCCTCGCCGTCACGGTGCCCGCGGGCACCTCGGTGCTGCGCGCGGCGGCCGAGGCCGGCATCCGCATCCCGAAGCTCTGCGCGACCGAGAGCCTGGAGGCGTTCGGCAGCTGCCGCCTCTGCCTCGTCGAGATCGAGGGCAGGAAGGGCTACCCGGCGTCGTGCACGACGCCGTGCGAGCAGGGCATGCAGGTGCGCACGCAGACGCCGAAGCTCGCATCCCTGCGGCGCAACACGATGGAGCTCTACATCAGCGACCATCCGCTCGACTGCCTCACGTGCCCCGCGAACGGCAACTGCGAACTGCAGGACATGGCCGGTGCGGTCGGCCTGCGCGAGGTGCGCTACGGCTTCGCCGGCAAGAACCACCTCGCCGAGCCGGCCGACGCGAGCAACCCCTACTTCAGCTACGACCCGAGCAAGTGCATCGTCTGCTCGCGCTGCGTGCGGGCCTGCGACGAGGTGCAGGGCACGTTCGCGCTGACCGTCGCGGGCCGCGGCTTCCAGAGCCGCATCGCGCCGGGTCCGACGGACTTCCTGCACAGCGAGTGCGTGTCGTGCGGGGCCTGCGTGAAGGCCTGCCCGACCGCGACGCTGATGGAGAAGACGGTCGCTGCCCACGGCCAGCCCGACCGCGCGGTGGTGACGACCTGCGCCTACTGCGGGGTGGGCTGCAGCTTCCGCGCCGAGGTCAAGGGGTCGCAGGTCGTGCGCATGGTGCCGCACCACGACGGCAAGGCGAACCACGGCCATTCCTGCGTCAAGGGGCGCTTTGCGTGGGGCTACGCGACGCATCCGGATCGGCTGCAGAAGCCGCGGATCCGGCAGCGGATCACCGACCCGTGGCGCGAGGTGTCGTGGGAGCAGGCGATCGCCTACGCGGCGGGCGAACTGCGGCGCATCCAGCAACAGCACGGCCGCGGCGCCGTCGGCGCGATCACGAGCTCGCGCTGCACCAACGAGGAGACCTACCTGGTGCAGAAGCTCGTGCGCGGGGCGTTCGGCAACAACAACGTCGACACCTGCGCGCGCGTCTGCCACTCGCCGACCGGCTACGGGCTGCGGCAGACGCTCGGCGAGTCGGCCGGCACGCAGGACTTCGACAGCGTGGCGCACACCGACTGCGTCATCGTGATCGGCGCCAACCCGACCGCGGGCCACCCGGTGTTCGCCGCGCGGCTCAAGCAGCGGCTGCGGCAGGGCGCGCACCTGATCGTGATCGACCCGCGCCGCATCGAACTCGTGCGCACGCCGCACGTCGCGGCCGACTTCCACCTGCAGCTCAGGCCGGGCACCAACGTCGCCGTGCTCGATGCACTGGCGCACACGATCGTCACCGAGGGCCTGCAGCGCGAGGACTACGTGCGCGCGCGCTGCGACGTCGCGGAGTACGAGAAGTGGCTCGCGTTCATCCGGCAGCCGCGCAACTCGCCCGAGGCCCTGCAGGCGGTGACCGGCGTGCCGGCCGAACTCGTGCGCGGGGCCGCGCGGCTGTTCGCCGGGGTGAGGAACGGCGCCATCTACTACGGCCTCGGCGTCACCGAACACAGCCAGGGCAGCACGACGGTGATGGCGATCGCCAACCTCGCGATGCTGACCGGCAACCTGGGCCGGCCCGGCGTCGGCGTGAACCCGCTGCGCGGCCAGAACAACGTGCAGGGTTCCTGCGACATGGGCTCGTTCCCGCACGAGTTCCCTGGCTACCGCCACGTCTCCGACCCCGCGGTGCGCGGGCTGTTCGAGCGCCACTGGGGTGTTCGCCTCGACCACGAACCGGGCCTGCGGCTGCCGAACATGTTCGACGCCGCGCTCGGCGGCTCGTTCAAGGGGCTCTACGTGCAGGGCGAGGACGTGGTGCAGTCCGATCCGGACACGCAGCACGTGCAGCAGGCGATGGAGTCGCTCGAGTGCCTGATCGTGCAGGACCTTTTCATGAACGAGACCGCGAAGTACGCGCACGTCGTGCTGCCGGGCAGCTCGTTCCTCGAGAAGGACGGCACGTTCACCAACGCCGAACGGCGCATCAGCCGCGTGACGCGGGTGATGCCGCCGCTCGCGGGCAAGGCGGACTGGGAGGTCACGGTGGCGCTGGCGAAGGCGCTCGGCTACCCGATGGACTACCAGCACCCCGAGCAGATCATGGCGGAGATCGCGCTGCTGACGCCGACGTTCCGCGGCGTCACCTACGAGAAGCTCGAGCGGCTCGGCAGCGTGCAGTGGCCGTGCAACGAAGAGGCGCCCGACGGCACGCCGGTCCTGCACGAGCGGCAGTTCGTGCGCGGCAAGGGGCGGTTCGTGGTCACCGAGTACGTGCCGACGGACGCGCACACGAACGCGTCCTACCCGCTGATCCTGACGACCGGCCGCATCCTGTCGCAGTACAACGTCGGCACGCAGACGCGCCGCACGGCGAACAACGTCTGGTACGCGGAGGACCTGCTCGAGATCCACCCGGCCGACGCCGAGCCGCGCGGCGTGCGCGACGGCGAGTTCGTGGTGCTGAAGAGCCGGAAGGGCGAGACGACGCTGCGCGCGGTCGTCACCGAGCGCATCCAGCCCGGGGTCGTCTACACGACGTTCCACCACCCGGAGTCGGGCGCGAACGTGGTGATCACCGAGAACTCGGACTGGGCGACGAACTGCCCGGAGTACAAGGTGACGGCGGTCGAGGTCACGAAGGCGGCCGCGCCGGCCTCGTCCTGGCAGCAGCGCTTCGGCGAGTTCGGCAAGGCGCAGGAGTCGCTGCGGCCCGGGAGTGAGGGATGAACCGCAAGAAGCTCGTGACGATGGCGAACCAGATCGCCGCGTTCTTCGCGGCGGAGCCGGACCACTCGGTGGCAGTCGCGGGCGTGGCGGGGCACCTGCAGCGCTACTGGGAGCCGCGCATGCGGCGCGAGGTCTACGCGGTGCTCGACGGCGGCGGCGAGCACGGGCTGTCGCCGCTCGTGGTCGAGGCGCTGGTGGCGCACCGGGCGTCGCTGGAGCCGGCCCGGCCGTGATCTGGCTCGAGGTCGGATGCGCCGCGCGTCGGTCCACCGCAGCGCCACGTTATGCTCGCACCACGTGCGCTCCGTCCTCCTCTGGTCGTGCCTTGCCGCCGCCGCAACGGCGCAGCAGTTCCTCGGCTACCCGGTGTTGCCCGACGGCTTCGTGCACGGCACCGCGGACGTCGACGCCGACGGCTTCCCCGACCTGCTCGCGGTGCGCAACAACTCGTTCGTCTGGCATCGCAACGACGGCCAGGTGCGGTTCGGCGCCGCGGCGACGCTGATCGCCAATCCCGACATCTATCTCGCGAGTGCTGCGGCCGACTTCGACGGCGATGCCATCGCTGACCTCGCCGTGGCGTGTGCTGCAGGGACAGCGATGGCGGTGCACATCGTGCATCGGAGCGGCGGCGCGATCGCGGTCACGCCCGTCGCCACGATCGCCACCAGCCCGTACCCCGCAGCCGTCGTCGCACTCGATCTCGACGGCGACGGCGATCGCGACCTGGTCATCACGACGCAGGGCCAGCCCGGCAACAACCTCTACGCGCTGCGCAACGACGGCGCGCTGTCGTTCACCGACGTGAGCAGTGTCTGGTTCGGCGGCCTGTCGCTTTCGCAGATGAGCGACGCCGACGCGGTGGACGTCGACCACGACGGGCGCCCGGACCTGCTGGTGTCCGCGTTCACATTGCGCCTGCTGCGCAACCAGGGTGCGACGTTCGCCGACGAGACGGCGACGCGCCTGCCCGCGAACCCGGCGCTGAATCCGGCCGTCGGCGATCTCGACGGCGACGGCGATGACGACCTGCTGGTGACGTACTTCTTCGGCGGCGTGGGCCTGCACTTGTGGCGCAACCAGAACGGCGTGTACGTGGACGACTCGGCGGCGTCGTTGCCGCCGGCACTGTGGACTGCGCCCGGCGCCGGCTTCCAGCAACTGCTCGACGCCGACCTCGACGGCGATCTCGATGCCGTGCTGTTCCTCGCCGCCGTACCGGGGAACTACACGGTCGCACTGCTCGCCAACGACGGCGCCGGCCACCTGCTGCAGCAGACGACGCCCGACCTCGGCGGCAGCCTGCCGCACGGGGTGCTGCTGCCGCCCACCGACCTCGACGGCGACGGCGATCGCGACGTCGTCGCGACGGGCAACATGACCGGCGTGCCGTGGACCCTGCTCGGCGACGGCCATGGCTCGCTGCGCTTGCCGCTCGGCCACCTGCCGCTCGCCGCCAGCGTCTCGCTCGGTGTGCCGGTCGACATCGACGGCGACGGCGACCTGGATCTCGTCGGGCCGAACGGCGTGCTGCGGTTCTCGCCGGGGCCGCGGTGGACGCGCGTCGGTTCGTTCACCGCCGAGGTGACGAGCCCTCGCCAGTTCGGCGACGTCGACGGCGATGGCGACCTCGACGTCGTGACGGGGACCGTCGCGCTCAACGACGGGCAGGGCAACTTCACGGTCGCCGCGGGCTCGGGCTACAGCCCGCCACCGCCGGTGGTCACGGCACTCGTCGATGTCGACCTCGACGGGGACCTCGATATCGTCGCGTCGCAGGGCTGGTTTCCGAACGACACGCTGAAGCTGCACCAGAACCTCGGCAACGGCACGTTCGCACCGGGCACGGTGCTGATGACGTTCGGCCGCAACACGCTCGACGTAGGTGACTTCGACGGCAACGGCTGGCCCGACATCGCCTGCGGCGAAAGCTACTCGTACGTGCTGATGGGCACGGGTGGCGGCGCGTTCACGACCAGCAGTCTGTTCGGGCTCGGCGTGTTCGGGGGGCGGCTGCGCGCGCTGCAACTCGGTGGCGCGGGTCCGCCCGATCTGCTCGTCGACGGCTTCCCGGTGTTGCCGCTGCGCGTCCTGCGGTGGCAGGCCGGTGGGTTCGCGGACGTGACGGCGAGCGTGCTGCCGCCGAACGTCGCGCCCGGCGCGCTCGCGATCGGCGACGTCGATGGCGACGGCGACATCGACCTCGTCGGGCGCGAACTGCTGCGCAACGACGGGACCGGCGCGCTCACCGTCGAGCCACTGCCGTTCGCGGCGCCACCCGGCGGCCTGCTGGCGGACATCGACGGCGATCGCGACGCCGAGCTGGTGCTGGCGCGCGACGTGCTGTGGAACGGCGAGCGCCACCTGACTCTGCCGCTCCAGGCGCGGATCGGCGCCGGCCTGCGCATCGAGCTGTCGGCGCTGCCCGGCCGCGCGCAGCCGGGCGACTTCGCGGTGCTCGGGCTCGGCCTGCAGCGCCTCGTGCCGCCGCTGCCGGGCCCGCTCGGGCAGCTGCATCTGGGCCGCCTCGACGCGACGATCGGCCTCGCGCTCGCTGCCAGCACCGGCAGGGCGGTGCCCGTGCTGCCGGTGCCGACCGTACCGGCGATCGTCGGTGTCGACGTACATCTGCAGGCGCTGTTCGGGCCGGCGATCCTGGCGCTGAGCAACAGCGTCACGACGCGCATCGAGTGAGGGTTGCCGGCAGCGAGAACATGTTCCGCGGATCGGCTCGGGCGCGCAGAAGGGGGAGGGAGCGGTGCGTCAGGCCGGACGCCAGCACGACAGCCGCGGCCGCGCGTGATTCGTCTGGCCGAGCGCCAGCATCGCCGCACGATGCAGGTCTCGCTTTTGCGTCATCGACCTCCGCTGCCGTTCCGCCATTTCGTCGAGGACTCCGTCATGCGGCACCGACTGCATCTCGTCCGGCTCGCCGCGATCGCGGGCGTGTTCCGCGGCCGCCACTTTCCTGACCAGGACGACGTCGGCGCGCTCGCCCGCCAGCGGCCGGAATGCCGAGCAGCAGATCGGGCGGGGGCACCCAGCCCGCATGCTCGTCGCGCCCTTCGGGGCGCTACACTCGCTGCCCGTGGTCAGGCTCTACCCGACACCCCCCGAACGGCTCGTCGATCAGGCCGGGCGTCCGTACTTCCTGTGGGACTCCGACCTGACCCTCGCCGACTTCGTGCGCCGGCTCGCTGAGTCGCCGCCGGACGGGCGGGCCTACCTCGTCGGCAAGCTCATGCGGCAGGCCCGGCCCGACGACGTGTTCACCTTCGTCGGCGTCGACGAGATCGTCGCGCTCTGGCCGCGGCTCCTGCGCTACCTCGGCAAGCAGCGGCCGTTCTGGTCCTGGTTGCTCCGCTACTGGGGGTATCCGGTCGATGCTGCTTAGCGACTTGCAGGCGCGCGTGCTCGAACTGCTCGCCGGGATCGAGCCGCCCTGGACGTTGACGGGAGGCGCCGCGCTGGCCGGATTCCATCTCGCGCATCGGACGACCCGCGATCTCGACCTGTTCTGGCATGGGCGCGATGCGATCACCGATGTGTGGCGGGAGGTCGCCGCGCGCCTGCGCGCCGCCGGACTCGAGGTCAGGGAGCTGCGTTCGTCCCCCGCCTTCTGCTCGTTGCAGGTGGTGCATGGCGGCGAGACGGTGGTCGTCGACCTCGTGGCCGAGCCCGTCCCCTGCATCGAGCCGCCGCTGGCCATGCCGCACCGCGGCGTCCACATCCTCGTCGACACGGCCCACGAGGTCCTGGTCAACAAGCTCTGCGCGCTGCTGCACCGTTCCGAACTGCGCGATCTGATCGACATCGCGGCCCTGGTCGCCAACGGCGGCGATCTGGAGCGGGCACTCGCCGATGCTCCGCGCAAGGACGGCGGCTTCTCGGCGCTGACCCTCGGCTTCTGCCTGCAGGGGTGGGCGCTGCGCGATGCCGCGCGCGCGTCCGGGCTGGCGGAGCGGGCCGCGGAACTCGAGCGGTTCCGGGACGAACTCCTGCAGCGCGTGGCGGGCGGGCAGCCCTGAGCCTGCGTACGCCGCAACGCGGCGACACGTCCAGGGCGAAACACGCACTCGGCGCCGCTGCGGGAGCCCCCGACCGGGAACGGCGCGGGACCTCCGCCTACGCAGCAGGGCCACCCCTGTGACAAGGGCCGTCCGCGCTCGCTCGACCAGTCAGAACGCTGCCGCAGTCCGCGCGGGTGGCCGCCGGGTGCGCGCAGCCGATCCCTGATCTCCCGAGCGGAGGACCCCATGCAGCGACTGTTCTTCCCGGCCGCCCTGTTCGCGGCCGTCTCGCTGGGCCTTGCCCAGGCACCCATCGGCTCGTCCCGGCCCGCGGTCGGAACTGGCACGGAGCCGACCGTGTTCGCCGTCCAGGGCGTGCCGACCTCGAAAGCCGGCGTGCCGCTCGCGGCCGCCCAGCCGCGGCTCGACGAACTCACGTTCGCAGAGGAGCCGGGCGCCATCTGGGCGGCCGCCCGCACCTTCAAGGCCAGGTTCGATGCCGCTGGCGCGACCTTCGTCCCGTTCCTCGGCGCCGTGGCCGAACGCAACTACCCGATCACCTTCACCCTCGCGCAGGTCCGCGCCGGCACGATGGTGCTCCCGTTCGCCGGCAACGCCGCGCCCGCTCGCGATGGCGACACGATCCGTCTGCCGCGCGGCACCGTCTGCGAACTCTACGAACTGACGACCCTGGGCATGGAGCAGCGGTTCACCTTCGACCGGCTGCCCGTTCGCGGCGAACTGCACCTGCGGATCGCGGTCGGCACCGAACTCGCCTGCACGGCGACCGAAACGGGGCTCGCGTTCGGCAATCAGCTCGGCGGCGCGCGCTACGGCAAGGCGGTCGCCATCGACGCGCGCGGCGCGCGGATCGCCGTGGCCACGGAATGGCGCGAGGGCGGCATCGAACTCACCGTGCCGGCGGCCTTCGTCGCGCGGGCGGAACTGCCGCTGCTGATCGACCCGCTGGTGACGGTGTTCGTCGCCGAGGCCACGACCGAGGCCGTGTCGTCGCCCGACGTTGCCTACGACGTGACCAACGATCGCTTCCTGCTGGTCTGGGAGCGCGCCTACAGCAGCACCGACCACGACGTCTGGTCCGAACTGCGCACGCGCAACGGCAACTACGTGGCCGGCGCCTGGATCGACGTCAGCGGCGACTACTGGGCCCGGCCGCGCGTCGCCAACAACAACCTGAACGACTGCTTCCTGGTCGTCGCCGAGAAGGGCCTGCCGTGGTTCGCCACCGACGTGGTCGGCAAGATCTGCACGGCCAGCTCGCCGCCGATGGTCGGCAACGAGATCTGGATCAGCCCGAACGACGCCTACGACCACAGCGAGCCGGACGTCGGCGGCGACCCGGTCCTGCTGCCGCCGACCCACTTCTGCGTGGTCTGGCAGCGCCAGCAGGACGAGTTCGACTGGGACATCCTCTACCAGCTGGTCACTGCCCAGGGCCAGGTGCTGCTGGCGCCGAACCTGTTCCTGGCCAACGACGCCGGCATCGAGACCCATCCCTCGATCTCGAAGTCGAACGGCACGGAGGCGACGCCGCAGCACTGGACCGTGGTCTGGGAGAAACTCGGCGCCTCCACCAGCTACGATATCCGCGGCGCGCAGGTGAACTGGAACGGCGCCATCACCGCGCCGGAGTTCGCGATCGACACCAGCAACGCCACCGACCGCAGGCCGTCCGTGTCGACGCGCATGGACCTGGCCAACGGCAATCAGTGGCTCGTGGTCTACGAACGCACGATGACGCCCACCGACCGCGATCTCTTCGGCCAGCTGTGGACGGGCACGACACGGCTGAGCCCGGCGACCGGGGTCAACCTCAGCGCCCTGGTCGGCGGCGGCTTTCAGGGCCAGGACCAGAGCATGGCGGCGGTCGACAGCGACGGCTGCCGGTTCGCCGTGACCTGGTCGGAGCTCTTCCAGACCAGCACCACCGATCTCGACGTGTTCGCGGCGACGTTCCACGTGCGCCTCGGGCAGACGCTGGCGCTGTCCGAAGGCCACGTCCCCATCGCGACGTCCGGCCGCCCCGAGGACGGCGTGCAGGTCACCTCGCTGCGCAGCGGCGGTGGACCGCCGGTCGGCTACGGCCTCGTGCTGCAGGACGCCGGCAACAACGGCGACATCCTCGGCGCCTTCTACGACGGCATGGGCAGCACCGCGCCGAGCCGGCTCGTGATCGGCTGCGGCGGGCTCGGCATCGACTTCGCCGGCCCGGGGGCGCTCGGCACGGTGATGGACTTCCAGCTGCAGGGCGTCACCGGGGTGCCGTTCCTGGCCTTCGGCTTCCCGGTCTCGCCGCTGCCGCTCTGTCCGCAGTGCCGGATCGGCCTGGACCAGGGCACGATGTCGCTGATGTACGGCGCCCAGCGCTCGCTGACGATCCCGGCGCGCGGCGAGTTCTTCGGGCTCGTGCTGGGGGCACAGGGCGCCGACCTGCTGTCGGCTGGCGGGTGCCCGCAGCAGTACCGCACCAGCGACCGCATCGACTTCACGATCCGGTGAGGTGCGGGGTGCGCGGTTCAGCCCCGATCCGCTGCGCCACCGTCCGGCCGCAGCAGCAGGCTGAGCCGCGCCAGCCCGCGGTAGACGAGGTTGCGCACCGCGCCCTCGCTGCGGCCCATGGCGCTGGCGACCTCCGGGTAGGGCAGCTCGACCAGCCGGTGCAGCAGGATGGCGTCGCGGTGGTCGGTCGGCAGCTGCTCCAGGGCCTGCTGGATCTCGAGCACGCGTTCGCGCGAGACCAGCTCGCGGCTCGGTGTCAACCACGTGACGAATGCCGACTCGTCGTCGTCGGCCGGCGTCTCGCGCGCCGCGTCCCGGGCGCCCGCCTGCCAGTAGCGCGCGCGGTCGATCAGCTTGTGCTCGGCGCGCTGGAACAGCCAGTGGCGGAACTGCGCCTCGCTCGCGAAGTGCTGGTCGCCGAGATCCTGCAGGACCTCGCGGCAGACCGTCTGCACCAGGTCCGAGCACGATTCCTTGCCGCGCAGCATGGCGCCGCAGCGGGCGCGCAGGAACGCGCGCAGGCGGCCGAGGTGCTGCTGCAGCAGTGTCTCGATCGCGGCGCGGTCACCGCGGCTGGCGGCGCGTGCGAGCGTGGGCGAGTCCATGGCCGTGTCCGGCAATGGGCGCCGAGTATAGACTGGCTTCCCCGTCGCGGGGTGGCCGCCGCGCAGGGCGTGCCGGCCGCCAGATCCTGCTGCCAGTGAGGTTGCCATGGGCGAACGGAAAGTCGTGTCCGGAGCCGGACTCGAGGACCTGCTGGCGCAGTGCATGGAGCGGTTCGAGACCGAGGGCGAGGCGGGGCTGCTGGCGGCCCTGCAGCAGCACCCGCAGCATGCCGAAGCCGTGCGCGCCCGGCTCGACGAACTGCGCGCCGCCGGGCTGCTGCAGCAGGCGCCGGCACCGCACGCGCCGTTGCCACGGCGCCTCGGCGACTACGAACTCGGCGCCGTGATCGGCGGCGGCGGCATGGGCACGGTGTTCCGCGCGCGCCAGCGGAGCCTCGGCCGCGACGTCGCCGTCAAGGTGATCCGCGCCGACCGCCTGCACCTGGTCTCGGCGCGCGCGCGCTTCCAGCGCGAACTGCAGGCGCTGGCGCAGCTGCGGCATCCGGGCATCGTGCCGGTCCACGGCGGCGGCGAGGACCAGGGCATCCCGTATTTCGCCATGGAGCTGGTCGAGGGTTGCACGCTCGAGCGCGCGCTCGCGGGGCTGTCCGGCCAGAAGCCTGCGTCGTTGCGCGGAGCCGACCTCGCCGAACAGGTGGCGCTGTCGAGCGGCGGGCCCGCTGCGCCGGGCGCCGAGCTGTTCGCCGGCAGCTGGGTCGAGACCGCCTGCCGCATCGTGCGGCAGGTGGCGGCGGCGCTGCAGCACGCGCACGCGCACGGCGTCGTGCACCGCGACGTCAAACCGTCCAACATCATGCTGCAGTCCGACGGCCGCGTGCTGCTGTTCGACTTCGGCCTCGTCTGGCAGGCCGGCGCCGAACGCATGACGCGCGACGGCGCCGTGGGCTCGCCGGCCTACATGGCGCCCGAGCAGCTGCGCGAGGCGGCGCTCGACGCGCGCACCGACGTCTACGGGCTCGGCGTGACGCTCTACGAGCTGCTGGCCCTGGAGCATCCGTTCCTGGCCAGCAGCGAGCACGAACTGCGGCAGCGCATCCTCGTCGGCGACCGCGTGCCGGTGCGCCACCGCAACCGCAGCGTGCCGTGGGAAGTGGAGACCATCTGCCAGGTGGCGATGGACCAGGATCCGGGCCGCCGCTATGCGACGGCCGAAGCGTTCGAGCACGACCTCGCGGCCGTGCTGCAGCACCGTCCGATCCACGCCCGGCGGCCGGGTGCCCTGCTGCGCGCGCGGCGCTGGGCAGAGCGGCATCCGACCCTGGCCACGGCGCTCCTGCTGCTGCTGCTGCTCGGCGTCGGGCTGCCGACCCTGCTGTGGCGCACCGAAGCCCAGGCCAGCCGGCGCATCGAACAGCAGCGCAATCGCGCCCAGGCGAACGAACGCCTCGCGCTGCAGGCCGTCAACCGTTTCCTGCGCGACATGGGCGGCGACGACCTGCAGTTCGTGCCGCGCATGCAGGAGAAGGGCCGGGCACTGCTCGAGGACTCGCTCGCGTTCTACGAACAGCTGTTGCGCGCGGGCGCCGACGACGCGCTGCTGCGCCTCGACCACGGCGCGGCCCTGCGCGACCTCGCCTGGGTGCAGATGCAGTTCGGCCAGGCGGAGGCGGCGCTCGCCAACTCGCTGCGGGCGATCGAGCGCCTGCTGCCGGCGCTGCAGGACCCCGCACAGCGGGCCGCGGCCCTGTCGCTCTGCGGCTACGCCCGCTGCGAGCAGGGCACCATGCGCCGCAGCCTCGGCCACTGGGCCGAGGCCGAGGCCGCGTTCCGCATGGCGCTCGACGACTTCGCGGCCCTGGCCGCACTCGGCACGCACGGGCGCAGCGCGCGCGCGGGCGAAGCGGACGTCCAGCAGCGGCTCGCGAGCCTGCTGCGCGAACTGGGCCGGATCGAGGAGGCCGTTCCCGGCTACCAGCGAGCCCACGAACTGCTGTCGGCGCTGGTCCCCGAGTTGCCCGAGGACGAGCACCTGCCCCTGCGGCTGGCGCAGGTGCACCACAGCCTCGCGCTGGTCCGTCTCGGCAACGGCGATCGCGCCGCTGCCGAGGCGCACGGCAAGGCCGAACTCGATCTGCTGGAGCGCCTGCGGCAGCGCCCCGGACGGTTCGGCGGCGTCGACCTGCAGTACGGCAACGCGCTCGTGCTGCTGGCAGGGTTCCACGACGACCGCGGGGACCTCGACACGGCGCGGCAGCACTTCGCGACGGCGGTCGCCGCCATCGAGCAGGCCCTGGCGGACTTCCCCGGCGCGGTGGGCCTGAGCCAGGGGCTGGGCAAGGCGCTGGCGGCGCAAGGCGAGTTCCTGTGGCGGGCCAACCAGCGCGACGCGGCGTGGACGGCGTTCGAGCGGGCCACGGGGCTCCTGGCACCGCTGCCGGACCCGGCCGGCGCCGAGGAGGCTCCGAGCTTCGATCGCGTGCGGCTGCTGCGGCGCATGGCCACCGCGCGCCGCGAGGCCGGGAACGGCGAGGCGGCCGAGACGCTGCTGCGGCAGGCCGTCGCCGAGGCCGCCGGCGCGTCGGCCGTGCACCGGCAGGTGGTCGCCTACCGGATCGAACTGGCGCGCTGCCGCAACGACCTCGGCATCCTGCTGTCGCGCCGCGCACAGCTCGAGGAGGCCGAGCGGGAGCACGAAGCGGCGCTCGCGTTGAAGCAGGAACTGGTGCAGCAGTTCCCGGCGCGCCCCGCCTACCGCCAGAGCCTGGCCGCGAGCTGGAACAACCTCGCGCGGATGCGGCAGCAGCGCGGCGACCCGGACGGCGCGCGGCAGGCCTACGAGCAGGCGGTGGCCGAGAAGGACGCGGTGCTGCGCGTCGACCCCGCGGTGGCCGAGTCGCACCACAGCCTCGCCAGCAGCTTGCACAACCTCGCCGGCCTGTGGCTCGAGCAGAAGCAGCCGGCGGCAGCGCAACCGCTGCTGCAGCGCGCGGCGGCCTGCGCGCGCGACGCGGTGCGCCTGAACCCGTCCGACCGCGGCTTCCGGCGCCAGTTGGTGAACACGTGCGAGGCGCTGTCCTGGGCGCACCTGGCTCTCGGCACGCTCGATGCCGTGTTGCCGCTTGCCGCGGAGATCGTGGCCGCCGACGCCGGCGATGCGGTCGTGCCCGTGCGCGCGGCGATGCTGGCGGGACGCGTGCTCGGTCATGCCGCGGTCACCGCGGAACTGCGGGCGCGGTGCGAACAGGACGGCGTCGGCTGGCTGCGCGAGGGAATCCGCCGCGGCTACGCCGACAAGGCCACGCTGCAGCAGAGTGACTACCTGGAGCCGTTGCGGCGGCTGCCCGCGTTCGCGGCGCTGGTCGAGGCGATCGGGAAGTAGGGCGCCGGACCGGCGCCATGCGGCCGTCCCACCGGGGGGATCCTCGCCGCCAGCCGCGCCACGGACCGCACGGCCTGGGCCTGCCGCACCGCGGCGCGGCAGAGCACGAGAACAGGTCGTAGCCGCACGCGGCTCCCGACCGGGACGCCTGGTGCGAGCGAGGCTGCTCCCGGCACCGAGCCCGCGGTCTCCGCTGCCCGAGGGCTCCCATGCGCACCCTGCTCACCTGCACCTTGCTCGCCTTCCTGTCCGCACCGCTCTCTTGCCAGGTCACCGGCCGCACGATGCACCTGCTCGCGCCGGCCGTGCTCGGCCAGACCGCGCTGTTCGGCATGTCGCACCCGCCGGCAGCCGCGGGCTCTGCGCGATGGGCGGGCTCCTGCTGTGCGCGTTCGGGCACCTCGGCACGCTCGAGGTGCTCGGGCTCGACGGCACGCGGCTCTGCGCGCAGGTCGCAGTCGCGCAGATCGCTCAAGTCGATTCCGGATTCTGCCGATGACGCGGAAGCTCGACGCGTCTGCGCCCGAAGGCCCCGGCCGAGCCTGATCCCCCACGAAGGTGCTGCCTTGACCATCCGCGCGCGGCTGCTCGTCGTTCTGATCCTCTGCGGCGTCCTGCCAATGGTCGGCATCGGCCTGTTCGCCTGGCAACGCACCGCCACCGGCACGGCAGAGCTGGCCGCCAGCGCCAAGGACGCCTTGCGCAAGCGCGCCGAGGGCGGGCTGACCAGCGTCGCCGCGGCGCGCAGCGGCTACATCCAGCACTACCTCCAGAACGTCGCCGCGCACGTGCAGAGCCTGACGGACGACCCGCACTGCGCAGAGGCAATTGCCGCGCTCCAAAAGGCGATGTCGGAGTTGGTGCCGAAGCAGGCTGACGGCGCGGTCGACGAGGGCACCGTCGCTGGCCTGCGCCAGCAGCTCGGCACCTTCGTGCAGCGCGAGTTCGGCGGCGAGTTCGCTCGGCGCAACGGTGGCCAGACGGCCGACCACGGCGCCATCCTGGGCGCCATGGACGCGACCACTGTCGCCGCGCAGACGGTGATGGGGGCCCGCAACCCGAACCCGCTCGGCAAGAAGGACGAGTTCCTGCCAGCGGCGCACGTGGACGGGTACGCGGCGGCGCACTGGCAGGCGCATCCGAAGTACCTGCAGGTACAGCGCGGACGCGGCTATTACGACCTGTTCCTGATCGACACCGATGGCCGGGTCGTCTACACGGTGTTCAAGGAGATGGACTTCGCCTCGTCACTTCGCGACGGGCCATGGGCGAAGTCGAACCTGAGCGAGCTGTTTCGGCGTCTGGCCGCGTCGCAGGGCAAGCAGGTGCTGCTGGCGGACTACAAGCCGTACGTGCCGTCGTACGGCGACCCGGCGAGCTTCGTCGGTGCGACGGTAGAACGCGACGGCAAGCGGGTCGGCTACCTCGCGGTCCAACTGCCGCTGGACAGGATCGCAGCGGTGATGGGGGACACCGAGGGGCTGGGCGAGACCGGGGAGTGCCTGCTGGTCGGACCCGACGAGCTGTTGCGCTCGAACTCGCCGCGCAATCCACAGCAGACGGTCGTGGCGTCGTTCCGCGACCCGCAGCGCGCCAGGATCGATCTGGAGCCGGTGCGACAGGCGCTGGCCGGCAAGGCGGGGGTCGAGGTGGTGAGGGACGGCCGCACCGGACGCGAGGATCTGGTGGCGTGGCGGCCGTTCGAATTCCTGGGGGTGCGCTGGTGCCTGCTGTCGCGCATGGCGACCGACGAACTGTTCGCGCCGATCAGGGCGATGGACGCGCAGGCCACCGACGTGGTGCACCGGTTCCTGTGGGGCAGCCTCTGGGCGACGCTGGCAGCCGCGGCAGCAGTGGCGGTCATCGCCCACCTGCTGGCGCGCCGCATCGCCGGGCCGCTGTCCAGGTTCATCACCAGGCTGACGGAGGCGGCCGAGCAGGTCGCCAGCGCCAGCACGCAGGTGTCGTCAGCCAGTCAGAACCTGGCAAGCGGTGCCAGCGAACAAGCGGCGAGCATACAGGAGACCTCGGCGACGCTGCAGGTGATGGCCGACAACAGCAAGGCCAACGCCCAACGGGCCCGCCAGGCCGAGGCGCTGGCGAGAGCGGCGACCGAGCAGGCCACCGGCGGCGAGGCGGAGGCGCGCCAGGTCTCGCAGCGAGTCGGCGAGAGGATGGCCAACCTGGGCCAGAGCATCGATGCGATCAGGCGCAGTACCGAAGCCACGGCCAAGATCGTCGACACGATCGACGAGATCGCATTCCAGACCAACCTGCTGGCGCTGAACGCGGCCGTCGAAGCGGCACGGGCCGGCGATGCTGGCAGGGGCTTCGCGGTGGTGGCGGAGGAGGTGCGCAATCTGGCCCACCGCAGCGCCGAGGAGGTCAAGCACACGTCGCAGCTGATGCAGGAGGCGCGCGACAACACCGAACGGATCCAGTCCGTAGCCAAGGAGGTCGAACAGTTCCTGCAGCGGTCGGTATCGACCATGATCGTCGACACGTTCCAGCAGACGGTGCAGAAAACGCAGCAGGTGGCGGCGCTGATGGGCGAAGTGTGCATGGACAGCGACAAGCAGGCCGGCAACGTCGAGCAGATCAGCTTCGCCGTCACCCAGATGCAGCAGGTCACGCAGACCAATGCCGCTGGCGCCGAAGAGTCGGCGGCGGCCAGCGAGGAACTGTGCGCGCAATCGGTCGAGACCCGGAAGGTGGTTGCCGACCTGCAGGGCCTGGTGCACGGCACGGGCGCTTGAGCGGGCGCCTGTAGACGGACCCGAAGTCGCGGCACCTGTCCTCCTTCTGCAGCCGCGACCGCAACCGCATGAAGGTGCTCGTCGCCGACGAGTCCGGCATGTGGGTGCTGAGCAAGCGCCTCGACCGCGGCACGTTCGCCTGGCCGGCGTTCGCTGCGGACGTGGTGAAGATCGAGTATCGGCCGCAGCAGCTGCCGCGCCCACCGAGAACAAGGACGACGACGAGAAGGACGAGCCACTGGCGCCCTCGGCACGGCCGCAGCCGCCGCAGGGGGGCTGGCTTTTCCGGGATTTCCGTTAGTTTCTGCATCGCGGCAAACCACCAGGAGGCATGAGTCACCTGATGACGACATCTCCCAGAGTCCCGGTCCTTCGCGCGGGCGACACGCTGACGCGCGACGAGTTCGAACGGCGCTACGCGGCGATGCCGGACCAGAAGAAGGCCGAACTCATCGCGGGAGTGGTCTACATGCCGTCGCCCGTCCGCTTCACGCAGCATGGCCTGCCGCATCGGTTGCTCGCAGCCTGGCTCACCGACTACGTGCGCGGGACCCCGGGCACGCAGTGCTGCATCGATGCGTCGGTGCGCCTCGCCCCGCGCGACGAGCCGCAGCCGGACCTCGCGCTGTTCCTGCTGCCGCCGCACGGCGCCGTGCGCGTCGGCGCCGACGGTTTCCTCGTGGGGCCGCCCGAACTCGCCGTCGAGGTCGCCGCGAGTTCCGTGAGCTACGACCTGCACCAGAAGCTGGCCGCCTACGAAGCGGCCGGCGTGCGCGAGTACCACGTGCTGCGCGCCGAGGACGCGGAGGTCGACTGGTTCGTGCTGCGCGGCGGCGCCTACGCACGGCTCGCGCCGGACGGCGAGGGCGTGCTGCGCAGCGAGGCGTTCCCCGGACTGTGGCTCGACGTGCCCGCCTTGCTGCGCAACGAGGACCCGGGCCTCGCGGCGGCGGCCCGGGCCGGCCTGCAGTCGCCCGGGCACGCTGCGTTCCGCGCGCGGCTCGGCGGCTGACCCCGCGCGCAGGTCACCGCGCGGGGAGCGGCCCGCACCGCCACGGGGCCGAGGCGTCAGCGCGCTCGGCGACTTCGCCGGGCTGCAGCCGCGCGCCGAGTTCGCGCAGCGACGGGTCGACTTCGACGAGGCGCCCGATGCCGACCACGCGCAGGTCGGAGCGGTGCGAGCGCCCACAGAGGAACGACCATTCGCCGCGCTCGTCGTGCACGACACAGAGCACCGGATGCGTGCCCCCGAGCACGTGCGAGCACACGAAACCGCGCCCGTGCGCCTGCTCGGTGAACGGATCGTGCGCACCCTGCAATCCGAGCCAGCCCGCGGCGCGGTGCCGATCGACGCCCGCGCGGCACTCGTGCACGAACGGATGGTCCGGCGCGCCCTCGAAGCGGACCTCGGGCCTTGTCTCGGGTCCGGTGAGCCGCACGGCGAGCGGCAGGCCCTGGGTCTCGGGGTAGCCGGGGATCGAGTTCGCGAGCCGGCCCGCGAACGGGGCCTCGCGACCCTGCTCCGCCGCGTCCCAGAGTTCGCGGATGCGCGCGAAGACGGCCGCATCGACCTCGGCCCAGACGCCCCAGTGCAGGCCGCCCGGTTGCCCGCCGACGGCGACCGGCAAGGTGCAGCGCACGAACCAGCGCGGCTCCTCGTCCGGCAGCGCGATGCGGCACAGGTCGTCGGTCGCCTGCGCGAACGCCTTCTGCCGTGCTGGCCCGAGCCTGACGAACGGGTCCGGCCGCGCGAACGTGGGGTCGAGCAGTTCGTGCTGGGCCCCACAGCGTGGGCAGTTCGCCATGCCCGGCATCGTGCCACTTCGTTGCCTTCCCTGCTGCGTCCAGGCCAAGGAACGGCCACGCTACGTAGAACTCCGCATCCAGAGGAGCCATCGGCTGGCCGATTCGACGGCCGGCCCCGTCCCTGTCACGGGGCCGGAACCCCGGAGGTGCGGATGGTGGTGGTGATGCAGGAACTCGACCTCGCGCGCGCGTGCGAAGTGCTGACCGAAGCGCTGCGCGCCTACGTGCGGGCCACGCCGGGCACGCTGCTCAGCATCGACCGCCTCGATCCGCAGTTGGCCGCGCAGGCCGCAGTCGAGATCCCAGACCTGCTGCTGCACGTCGTGGGTCCGTCGCGCGACAGCGAAACGCCGCTGCAGTTCGTCGCCGAGGTCGCCGCGATGCCGCTCGGGCGCGCGACCGAGGCGACGCTGCGCCACTACGCGCACCTCGGCGTCGGCGAGTTCCTGCACCTCGGCGGTGGGCCGGCGGGCGCCGAGTGGTTCGTGCTGCGACACCACCGCGACGGGCGCCGCGAACTGCCGGCCGATGGGGTCCTGCACAGCGAGGAGTTCCCGGGCCTCTGGATCGACGTGCCAGCGCTGCTGCGCGCGGACGGTGTGGCGCTGCAGGCGGCCGTGCACGCGGGCGTCGCCACGGCCGACCACGCAGCGTTCTGCCGTCGCCTCCACTGACCTGCCCCGAGGTGCGCGCGCTCAGCGCAGCCGGCCGAGCAGTTCCTGCGCCTGCAGGTTGCCGGGATCGCACCGCAGCGCCTGTTGCAGGCTCGCACGCGCGGCGGGGCCCTGACCGGTCGCGGCCTGCAGGCGGCCGAGGTTGAACCACGCCTCGGCGTGGTCCGGATCGAGCTCGAGCGCCCGGCGGAACGCGCGCTCGGCGGCCGCGGTGCGCTGTGCCACGGCGTTGCCGACGCCGAGTCCGGTCCACGCGGCCGGGCGCGAGGGGTCGGCGTCGACCGCGGCCTGGAACGCGTCGACCAGCGCCTGCACGCCGCGCGCCTGCAGTTCGGACGGGTCGAGCATGAGGCACCAGGCCGTGCCCAGCTTCGCTGCCGGCAGCGCCGCGTGGCCGGCGCCCAGCCGTTCGGCGAAGGTCGCCGCGAGGCCGTAGGCGCGCTTCGCTTCGTCGAGCGCCTGGCGGCCCTGGACCTGGGCGCGCGCCAGCGCGAGGTCGCCGGCCATCACGTAGAGCCGCGGTTCCTCGGGCGCCCAGCGCAGGCCGTGGTCGACGAGGTGCTGCTGGTCGCGCCAGACGGAGGTCTGCACGAAGGCGAGCGCCGCGGTGACCGCGGCGAGCAGCGGCAGGAGCCAGCGCCGGCCCGGCCGTTCGCTCCAGTGCGCGACGAAGAGCGCGAGGCCGAAGGCGGACAGGTAGAGGTAGCGGTCGCCGACCGGGTGCGCGCCGGCCGTGCGGAACCCGACGAGCGTCGGCAGCAGCGGCGCGAGCACCAGCAGCACGGCGAGCCGCACGACCGGCCCGGAACGCCGCGGTGCCAGCGCGCTGGCCGCGGCGAGCCCGACGGCGAGCGCGATCACGAGCAGGGCCGGCCCGACGCCCTGGTGGTCGTCGAAGCTGCGGAACGGCGTCAGCGGGAACGGCACGGCGAGCAGCTGCAGGTGCCGCAGCAGCAGCTCCGGGGGCGCGCTCGCGAGCCGCAGCGCATCGAGCGGCTGCGCCGGCGTGCGCAGGAACCCGGCCGTGAGCTCGCCGAACACGAGCGCGCGCAGCAGCCACCACGAGAGCAGCGCGAGCGACAGCGAGAGCAGCGCGCGCCGCAGCGACGGGCGCGGCGGCCGATCGCCGGGGACGCAGGCGAACGCACCGAGCGCGAGCAGCACCGCGACGGCGCCGTTCTCCTTGGCGAGCATCGCGAACAGGCACCACGCGGCCGCAGCCCACGGCGCGCCGCGGGCGGTTCGATCGCGCCACCGCACGATCGCGCGCATCGCCTGCAGCGCGCCCATCGCCCACAGCGGGTCGTTGATCGCGGCGCACCACGCGAGGCTCTCGACCTGCACGGGATGCACCGCGAACAAGAGCGCCGCCCAGAACGCCGTGCGTTCGCTGCCGGTCGCCGTGCGGGCGAGGCCGAGCACGGCGAGCGTGTTCGCGCCGTGCAGCAGCAGCGCCAGCGCGTGGATGCCGGCAGCGCCGCCCAGGTGGTGGCCCAGTGCCAGCGCGAGCGAGGTCAGCGGCCGCCAGTAGGGAAGGTCGTCGCCGAACAGCGGGGCGCCGAGCAGGGCCGGCAGGTCGAAGTGCAGCACCGCGGGCGAGCGCAGCACGAGTTGCTGGTCGTCGTAGACGTAGGCGCCGCCGAGCACCGGCCAGAACACGGCCACGATCGCGAGCAGCAGCAGCGGGGCCGGGCGCCGTGGCATGCGCGGAACGGTAGCGCGGGTCCGTGCCGCGCGCCGCTGCGCCAGCACCCGAGGCACGCGTCAGAGTCCGATCCGGTGCGCCACTGCGTCCGAGACCGACACGCCGGCCGCACCGAAGTGCGTCCACTGGCAGTGCAGCACGGTGCCGAGGAACCCCGGCCCCGGCGGCACGGCGACGGCCTGGCTCGCGAAGCCGGTGGCGCCCAGCAGGCGCAGCACGGTCGCGCCGGGGAACACCGACAGCGCGCAGCCGCCCGGCAGCGGGTACGGCAGCATGCCCGCGGCGAAGTCCGTGAGACCGACCACGAGCACGGCGTGGTCGTTGGCCGGTCCTTGCACGGTGATCACGAACGTGCTGCCCGGCTGCTGCAGGCCGCTCCAACCCTGGCGCAGCGCCGGCGCCCCGCACGCGGGCGCGTGCCGCAGGCCCACTGCGGCCCGTTCGAGTCCGGTCGCGAAGTCGACGGGGTCGCCGGGCAGCGCCGCCGACAGCAGGGTCACCGAGCCCGACCACGCTTCGAGCGTGTAGAGGAACGGGAACGAAACACCGCCGAGCACCACCGGGGTGAAGCCGTAGGCGCCGAGCGGGTGCATCGCGGTGGCGCCGCCCGCGGGGATCGGCTGGCTCGGGGTCACGGGCACCGGCGGTCCGATCATGCCCGCGAAGGTGACGAACGTGCCGTCGGCGAAGCTCAGCAACTGCCGCGGCACGCCGGTCGGCAGGTCGATCGCGCCCGTCAGGAGCAGCCCGCCCGGGTTCGGAAAGGTGTTCGGGCCGAGGTGGGCCGTGCCGGTCGCCACGTCGACGAGCACGGTGCCGGAGTCGGGTGCCGCGCTGCCCGGACGGCCGGTCCACGCGAGCAACGCGTAGCTGTCGCCGGGGCCGAAGCCGTGCAGCGCGGTGAGGTTCGGCTGGGCCACGGCCAGCGCCGGCACGCCGCCGCGGCGCGGCACGCGGTAGAGCCCGAGGCCCGGCGCGTCGACGGCCGCGAGCAGGTCGTCCTGCTGCACGCACAGCGACTTGACCGGCCCGGGCAGGTCCGCGACGAGGAACTCCGCGAAGCCGGCACCCGCGGATTCGAGGCGTACGATGCGCGACAGGGCCGGGCCGAGATCGAGTGCGACGATCGGCGCGCCGTCGTAGGGGTCGATCGCGACGGCCCGCGGCGGCAGCGTGTCCGACGGGAACCGGCCGAGCGCCGTCGGCACGCCGGTCGCTGCGTCGACTGCGACGAGCTGTGCTGCGGGCGAGCCGGGCAGCTGCGTGAGCACGAGGTGCGGGTAGGTCGGGACCTGGGCGCCGAGCGAAGCGCCCAGCACGGCGATGGCGAGCCGCTTCATGCCGAGAGCATACAGGCGGGGGCCACGGGCGAACGGCGTGGGCCAGGTGTGGCGGCTCGTTCGGGGTAGCGCGCGGCGCAGCTGCCCACGGCCCCGAGGCAGACGGAATTCCGCGTCCGTCATCCCCCCCTTCCGCCACTCCGCAGGCGAGGCCAAGATGCTGCGGTGTCCACGTCGGATCCCGAGTTCCTGGCCAGATGGGAACAGCTCGGGAGGTTCTTCATGGGCACTTCGGACGTGCACGTGGCGCTCGATCGCGTCACGCGGAAGTTGGACGAACTCGGCATCGCCTACGCGATCTGCGGTGGGCTTGCCGTCAACGCGCACGGGCATCCGCGGGCGACGACGGACGTCGACGTGCTGCTCACGGCGGAGGGGTTGGCGAAGTTCAAGGCGAACGCGCTCGGGCTCGGTTGGCTCGAGAAGTTCCCGGGCAGCCGCGGGGTCAGGGACGCGGAGCGCAGGGTGCCGATCGACATCCTGCTCTGCGGCGGGATCCCGGGCGATGGCACGCCGCACGGCGTGGTCTTCCCCGATCCGACGGCGGTCGCGATCGAGAAGGAAGGCAAGCGCTACCTCGCGCTCGGCACGCTGATCGAACTGAAGCTCGCCAGCGGCCTGTCGTCGCCGGCGCGGTTGCAGGATCACGCGGACGTCCTGGCGCTGATCCGCGTCAACCGGCTCGGGGAGCAGTTCGCCGAGGGATTGCACCCGTACGTGCGCGCCAGGTACCGGGAGCTCTGGGCGCACGCGCAGGAGCCCGACGGACTGCCGGAGTGACGGCGCCGCGGACGGGGCGCCGCGACGCGGCCCGCGTCGCGGCCTTGCCGTAGCATGCCGCGATGATCGAGCCGGTCGTGGCGGCGCGTCGTGCGGGTCGGCTGTTCGCGTGCGGCTGCGTGCTCGCTGCCGCCCCGGCGCAGGAACCGCCCGCGGCCCGCGCCGCAGACGGCATCACGGTGCACCTCGACCGGGTCACGCACTCGCTGAGCCCGCACCTCTACGGCATCTTCTTCGAGGAGATCAACCACGGTGGCGAGGGCGGGCTGCTGGCGCAGTTGCTGCGCAACCCGACGTTCGAGGAGCCGGGCAGCGAGCAGGATCCGCTGCCGGGGTGGACCTTGACGACGGTCGATCGCGAAGCGCGCGACCCCGGCCGCCCGCGGCCCGCGCCGCGCGAGTCCCCGAACGCGGTACTGACGGCGACCTCGGACGCGCCGGCGAACCTCGCGACGCCGCGGCACGCCTGCGTCGAGGCCGCGGGATCCGCCTGGCTCACCAACCGCGGCCACTTCGGCGTGCCGATCCGCGCGGGCGAAGAGTACGTGCTGTCGGCCAGCGTGCGGCAGACCAGGGGGGAACCGCTCCTGGTGGACTTCGGGTTCGACGTGCTCGATCGCGACGGCGTATCCGTGCTGCGGGCCGGCGAACTGTGGGCAGCGATGCAACTCGACACGAAGTGGCGCGAAGTGACGCTGGCCGCGGTCGCCACCGGCACGGTCGCCGACGGCGAACTGCGCATCGCGCTGCGGGGCCCCGCGACGTTCCACATCGACACCGTGACCCTGCGCCCCGCGAAGACCTGGAAGGGCCACGGCCTGCGTCCCGACCTGTGCGAACTGTTCGCGGCGCTGAAGCCCGCGTTCGTGCGCTTCCCCGGCGGTTGTTACGTCGAGGGCGGTGACCGGCTCGCGGACGCGTTCCGCTGGCCGCGCACGCTCGGCCCGCTCGCCGATCGCCCCGGCCACCAGAACGCGAACTGGGGCTACCCCACGACGACGGGGCTCGGCTTCCACGAGTACCTGCAGCTCTGCGAGGACCTCGGCGCGCTGCCGATGTACGTCGCGAACTGCGGCCTGTCCCACCGGGAGATCGTGCCGATGGCCGAGCTGCAGCCGTGGATCGACGAGGCGCTCGCGGCGATCGAGTATGCGAACGGCGACGCGCAGACCACGAAGTGGGGTGCCCTGCGCGCGGCGGCCGGGCACCCCGAGCCGTTCGGCCTGCGCTACCTCGAGATCGGCAACGAGAACGGCATGTTCGGCGACTTCGGCGGCAGCAAGTTGGCCTACACGGAACGCTACGAGGCGTTCCGCCGGGCGATCGCCGCGAAGTACCCGGACGTGATCACGATCGCGAACGTGCGCGTCGACGCGCCGATGCAGGTCGTCGACGACCACTTCTACCAGTCGAGCGGCTGGTTCTGGGAGAACGCCGACCGCTACGCGCGCCCGGCTCCGGGCGATCCGCAGATCTATGTCGGCGAGTACGCGGTGACGTGGAACCCCGGCAAGACCGGCAACCTGCGCGGAGCACTCGGCGAGGCCGCGTTCCTGCTCGGGCTGCAGCGAGCGGGGGCGCACGTGGTGATGGCGTCCTACGCGCCGCTGTTCGTGCACGTGCGCGACCGCAAGTGGAACCCGGACCTGATCCAGTTCGACGGCCTCCGCGCGTGCGGCACGCCGAGCTACCACGTGCAGGCGGTGCTGGCGCAGAACCGGCCGCTGCAGAACCTCGCGTGCGAGTGGCCGCGCCTGGGCGCGGGTCCGGGGCGGGGTTCGGTCGGGCTCGGCACGTGGAACACGCAGGCGGAGTTCCAGGATGTCGAGGTCGAGGTCGACGGAAGGGTCGTCTACCGGTCCGACTTCGGCAAGGGCAGCGAAGGCTGGAAGGTCGAAGCGGGGACCTGGGCCGCGATCGACGGTGCGTGGCGGCAGAGCGAAGGCGGCGACGGGCGCTTCTGCTGGCTCGACCTGCCGGACCTGCGCGGGGTCACCGACTGCGTGGTGCGCTGCAAGGCGAAGAAGCTCGGCGGCGCGGAGGGGTTCCTGGTGATGTTCCACACGGCGGGCGCCGCCGACTGGACGTGGTGGAACGTCGGCGGATGGGGCAACCGAGAGAACGCGATCGAGCGGAGCCACGAAGGCAGCAAGTTCGGCATCGGGCCGCACGCGCCGGGCAGCGTCGAGACGGGGCGGTGGTACGACCTGCGCATCGAGTGCCGCGCGGGGCGCGTGCGCACGTTCCTGGACGGCGTGCCGGTGCACGACGTCCTGGACCAGGGGCCGCCGGACCTGGCGGCGGCGGCGGGGTTCGGCGACCAGGGCGCGATCGTGATCGAGGTCGTCAACGGCAGCGACGCGGCGCGCACGCTGCCTTTGCGGTTCGTCGGCGGCGCCGATGGCATCACGCGCGCGGTGACGATCACCGAGCTCACGGGGCCGAGCCTCGACGCCGAGAACACGCTCGACGCGCCGGCGGTGGTGGCGCCGAAGGTCGCGCGGCGCGAGGTGCACGGCAACCTGTTCGAGCACACGTTCGCGGGGAGGTCGCTGACGGTGCTGCGGCTCTTGCCGGTGTTGAAGTAGTGCTGGCGGCAGCCGTGGCAGGTCCTGCGCGGTGCAGCCGGCGCAGCCGGCTCGCCCCGTTCCCGTCGTTGCTTGCGTGGCCTCGCTACTCGCGCCGGAAGAACCACTCGCGGGCCGGCACGATGCGGATCGGGCCGGCGTCCACCGCGAGCTGCCCTTCCTCGGCCAGCGTGACGATCGTGCCCGAACTGGCGCCGACCTCCGCCATCGCCTCGCCCAGCGCCGCGACCTCGCGCTGCCGCGTCGCCGGATCGTCGAGACGAGCGCAGGCCTGGACGAGTTCGGGCGGCCCGCCGCGCACGGGGTCGTCGACCGCGAAGTCGACCTCGCTGCCCGACGCGGTCTTGAACCACGTGATCACGGATTCGGACAGGCGGCCGTAGCGCCGCCGCAGTTCGAGGTAGACGGCGTTCTCGAGTTGGGCCCCGAGGTTCACCGCCCCGGCGCGGTACATCGCCGCCGCCAGCCCCGGATCGACGGCGTAGACCTTGCGCGGATTCACGGCGCGCTGGCGTGCCGATCGCGTGCGCAGCGGAACGAGGAAGAACAGGTAGGCATCGACGAGGTGCGACAGGTAGGCCAGCAGCGTCGCCTTGCTCGACGGCAGGCCCTGGCTCTGCAGGGCTCCCTGCAGCCGGCTCACGCTGAAGCCGTTGGCATTGGCGGCGAACAGGGCCGCGACCAGATGGCGCAGCGCCGGCAGGTTCGTCGCCGAGTGCCGCTCCGCGACGTCGCGCAGCACGACCAGGTCCACGTATTCCTGGAGCATCTGGACACGGTCGTAGGGATTCGCCGCGCGCACGGCGGGGAACCCACCCTGCCGCAGGTAGTCGAGCACGAAAGCGTCGAGCCGCGAGCGCCGCACGGCGCCGGGAGGCCACGGACCAGACGCCCAGTCGAGGCCGTCCGCGCGCGCCGCCTCGCGGGGGCCGTAGGGGAGCACTTCGACGGTCACGCTGCGGCCGCGGAAGGCGGTCGCCACCTCGGTCGAGAGTTGCCGGGCCGAGGAGCCCGTGACGAAGAGCCGCGCGCGTTCGGTGTCGAGGATCCGCCGCGCGAAGCGTTCCCACCCGGAGACCGCCTGGACCTCGTCGAGGAACACCCACGCCGTGTCCGACCGGGCATCCGGGTCGCGGCGGTAGAACGTCTCGAGCGCGCGATCGAGCGTGCCGAGGTCGGCGCCGTCCAGGCGGTCGTCCTCGAGGTTCAGGTAGAGGATTCGCGACCGGGGCACGCCGCGCGCGAGCAGGGCGCGGATCTCGGCATACAGGCAGTAGGTCTTCCCGCTGCGGCGCATTCCGACCAGAGCGTTGGCGCTGCCGGGCACCTCGGGCAGGCGGACCTCGCGCGGGACGACCTCCGGGAGGGGGCGTTCGTGCTGGTCGGCGATCACCCGCTCGATCAGGGCGGTGTCCGGTGCTCTGGGTGGATCCATACAACCCATTATCGTCATATTTGGTATTCCTGGTAATACCAATTTGCTCGACAGAGGATCGGCGCCTCGGTCGGGAGGCGCGGCGGACCGAGCACGGTGCCGGGAGGACCCCGTCCGAGTCGTGCGGGCCGGTGCTCGTGCCCGGGTCGAGGTGGCGGGTCCGTCGAACTGCGTCTCGAGGGGTTCGCGGATCCCGTGCGCCGTTCGGGCTGCTGCCTCGTGCACGTTCCGGTCCGCTGGGGCAGCGAGCTCGCGAGTGCGCTCGCGTTCCACTGCACGGGCTGGCCGGCCGCACCTCGCGACGCATCATGGAGCGGTCGCAGTTGTGGCCAGGACCAGGCAGCAGGCAGCGGCGAGGCTCGTGCGCAGCAACGGGGCCGCCGTCGCGTCTTGCACTTCGAGGTGCGCGTGCACGTCGTCGGAGTAGGGCCAGCCGCGCACGACCCACGTGCCGTCGGCGCCGGCACGGATGGATTGCAACGGTGGCGGCAGCGGCACCGGTAGCCCGCCGTGGGTCGCCGTGACCAGGAGGCGCCCGGCCGCGATCTGGTCCGGGGTGCCGTCGCGCAGCACGTAGACGTGTTCCTGCCCCGCGTCGCGCTCGACGGTCGCATCGAGTTCCGCGTCGTCGCGCACGGTGACCGCGACCTTGCGGGCGGGCAGCGTCGTGAGGCGCAGGAAGTTCCGCTCGGTGCCGAGCAGGTCGACCCAGTTGCCGCCGACCTCGGTGGCCGCCGCCGCGCGCACGACGACGATGGTCTGCGGCAGCCTGCCGAACACGAACTCGCCCGAACCATCGGTCAGGGTCGTGGCCAGCACGCGCCCGTCGGCCTCGGCCGTGACCTTCGCGGCTGGCACCGGCCGCTGCATCGCGTCGACGACGCGGCCCTCGAGGCGGGCGATGGCGTTGGCCGGGAGTCCGGGCTCCTGTGCCGGCAGCGACAGCAGCAGCAGCAGAACGGCAGAGGGGGACCGTTCGCGCATCGCAGCAGTCTGCCAGGGCGTGCGTGCGCCCGTGGGCATGGCGGCAAGGGCCTCGTGCTCGCGTGCCGCGTGGCCTACCGGGCGACGAGTGCCACCGCGGTTGCCTCTCCTGCCTCGACGACGGCCCGCGTCGTGCCGCCGTCCGGCAGCTGCAACCCGACGGCGCCGGGCACGAGCCCGTCGCAGCAGAAGCGCCCGTGGCGGCCGGCCACCAGCAGCCTCCGTCGCGGTCGATCGCCCGGGGCGTCGGCCGCCTGCAGCCAGAACCGCGCGCCCGGGGCCGGCGTGCCGTCCTCGGCCTGCACGGTGCCGGATACGGCGCCGCAGGGCTGCAGGGTCAACGGGCCGGCGTCCGTGACGCCCGCGCTGCCCGGTTCCACGTCCTGGACGAGCCAGCCGTCGCGGCCCACCAGGCGCAGCTGGAACAGCGCGTCCGCGGGCAGTCCGAGGCAAGCGATCTCGACGTTGCCGTCGAGGTCGCTCGAACCGATGCCGATCGGCAGCCAGCCGCCGTGCTGCGGGGCGGCGAGGCCCCCCCGGAAGCACACGTCGCAGCCGCGCGCAGGCGCGCCGGCGGGGGTGCGCAGGCGCATGCGCACCCCGTGGGCGCGCTGCAGCTGCAGCACGAGTTCGCTGCCCGGTTCGTGCCTGGCGACCCACCAGACCGGGTTGGGGTTGTTGCCCTGCAGCACCGCCACGGGCGACAGGGTGCGCAGCGCGTACTCGCCACGCGGGTCCACTGGCGACGGCAGCTCGAACGAACCGTCGGCGCGAACGACCGCCGTGCGGCGCTGGCCATTGCCGGGCATGTCGGAGGTGGCTTGCACCATGAGCGGCAGGCCGGCTGCGAGCAGACCGGGTGCGTCGGCGATGCGGCCGCGCAGGCGGTGCGCGGCCGAGCCGAGCTGGAACGTGCAGGACGTGGTGCGGTCGCCGCCGAGGTGCCCGTTCTCGGGCGGATCGATGCAGGCGCCCGGCATGTCGAAACGCGCGCGCAGCAGGTCGGCTCTGGGCCAGCCGCGCAGCACCCACCGGCCCGGTGCTTCTGCAGCAGGGCGCGCGAGCGGCGGCGGCAGGGGGAAGCGCCGCGGTCCCTGCCAGGATTCGACGATCAGCACCGCCCGCTCGACTTCCGCCGCGGCGCCGCCCGCGAGCTCGATCGTGCGCGAGGTCCACGCCTCGCGCGACAGTTCGCAGTCGAGCGCGACGTCCGCGGTGCCGTCGACGTCTTCGTCGGCCGCGTCGAAACCCTCCGCCCAGGCGACCACACGCGCCGGCCCCATCAACACGTGGCCGAGTTCGTAGCGGCCGTCCGCGCCGCTCCGCGCCGTGCAACTGGCGAGCGCCAGCTGCGGCAAGTCGGTCGGCGCCGCGGCGACCCAGGCGCCCGCCACCGGCTTGCCGTCCTCGTCCTTGACGAGGCCCGCCACCCTGCGCGCGGGCAGCAGCACGATCTCGGCGAAGCCGCACTGCTCGCCGAGCAGGTCGATCTGCAGCGCGCCGACGTCGGGGCCGGCGGAGGTCGCGCGCACGACGACGAAGGCCTGCGGCAGGCGCGGCAGCAGGAACGTGCCCGAGCCGTCGCTGCGCGTGCGCGCGACCTCGAGGCCGTCGAGTTCAGCGACGACGAGTGCGTTGGGGACCGGTGCACGCAGCGGATCGAGCACGAGTCCTTCGAGCCGCGCGCGGCCGCCGCCCGGCTGCGGCAGGATCTGCGCGGACAGCGACGCCGCGAGCCACAGGACGGCAGAGGGGATCCGTTCCTGCATGGCGGCAGTCTACTGGCAACGCATGCGCCGGTGGGCGCATGGGCCCCTGGGCCGCAGTCCACCTGGCCCCGCGCCCGGGCCTCTGGCAGAATTCGCGCCCATGCGCCACGGACTGCTCGCCGCCGTTCCGTTCGTCCTGCACCTGACCGCGCTGCTGCCTGCCCAGGAGATCACCTGGTGGCAGAAGACCTTCGAGGAAGCGCTCGCCGCCAGCAAGGACAGCAAGGCCGCGATGCTGCTGCTCTACTGCTGGCAGGACAACAGCGACCCGTGCACGTCGATGTTCAGCGGCACGATGAAGGAGAAGGAGGTGGCGACGGCGCTCGGCGACTTCGTCTGCATGGGCGCGAAGCTCGAGGATCCGGCGCAGAAGGCCGTGCTCGACAAGTACGGCATCGAGAAGCTGCCGACCGTGCTGTTCCTGACGCCCGAGGGCACCGTCGTCGACGCCGTGCCCGGCTACGTGCCGGTCGTGGACTTCCTCGCCGAGGTCACGCGCATCCGTGCTGGCACCAAGACGCTCGCGGCGCTGCGGCAGGCGGCGGCCGAGAAGCCCGGCGACCTCGCGCTGCAACTCGAACTCGTGCACAAGCTGCGCGCGACCGGCGACAAGAAGGGCTCGCTCGCGGTGATCGACGCGATCGTCGCCAAGGATCCGAAGGCGACGAGCGAGCAGGCCGCCGAGGCGATGCTGCTGAAGCTCAGCGACCAGATCTTCAAGCCCGAAGCCGACCCGAAGAACTACGACCTGAAGCCGCTGCGCGAGTTCCTGAACAAGCAGAAGAACAAGCGCGTGCTGTTCCTCGGTTGGGACCGCGTCTTCGCGGCGGAGTGGAAGCGCGACAACCTCAAGGTCGCGTGCGATGCCGCGGAGAAGGCCTGGAAGAACATCCCGCCGGACCAGGTGCGGGTCTGGGGCCAGGATTACGCGAGCAAGGCCCTCGAGGCCTGGAAGGAGCTCGAGAAGATCGACAAGGGCATCCTGAAGCAGGCGCTCGAGGTCAGCAAGAAGGCGCTCGACGAGGTCGAGAAGAAGCACAAGGCGGCACCCGATCCGGCCTTCTTCGCGAACGCGATGTACCTGCACGCGGCGCTGCTCAACGTGAGCAACCTGCGCAAGGAAGCGTTCGCGCTGATGGACAAGGCGATCGCGCTGGACCCGCAGAACGAGAACCTGAAGAAGGCCAAGGCCGCGTGGATGGACGGCAGCAAGTGACGGCCGCGCCGGCCCCGCGTGTCCCGGCACTGCGTCGCCAGCAGACCGCCGAAGGGCCACGACGAAGCTGTGGCGGTTCCGACCGGCCGGCGCGACCTCGCGGGACGCACGAACGAGACGGGGTTCCGCCGCCGACTCGACGTGCTGCGCGCCGACCATGCTCGGAAGACCAGGCTGATCGAACGGCTGCGCGACGCGGGGCGGTGACGCCGCTCGGCTGCCCAGGGTGACGGCTGCCGGCCACGGCGTCCGGGCCGGACTCCGTCGTGCGCTCGCTGCCGAGCAGGCGAACGCCTGGCGGGAGTCGGGGGGGCGGCCTTCACGAGCTCACTCCGTGTTGCGCATTCGCTCGCGGAGGCGACGGGAGAGCGTCTGCCGGGCCAGCAGCAGGCTCTTGATCACCCGGCTGGCGAGGGGCGGTCCTCCCGCCCTGACGAGCAGCTCGACGAGGCGATCCGGACCGACCACTTCGCCGCTCTGCAGGCACCGGTCGAGTTCGGCGCAGAACCGCGACCAGGCGGAACTCGTGAGCCCCAGATCGCGGTCGGCAAGGCCCACCCGGCCGTCGGCGAGCTGGGCCACGGGATAGCGCGGCTGCCAGTTCGCTCCCAGTCGCCGGTACTCGCGCGCCCGTTGCAGCAACTCGGCAAGCGGCATGGGGGCGCCGTGCGCACGCAATTCCGCGACCACGAGGTCGAGAATTCGCCGCCGCTCCTTGTGCACGGCGGCAAGGCCCCAGACGGACCGTCCGAGATCGGCGAGCTCGGGGACTTCGTGCAGCAGCGACTCGAACGCTGCCACGGACAGTCCGGGAGCCCATTCGGCACCGGCTTCGGCCGCCGCCGCCAGGAGGTCGGCGGTTCGCCACTGCAGGTCGGGCTCGCACTCGCAGAGCGCGACGATGTCGGCGCGCACGGCCGGCAGCAGATGCAGCCTGTCGGCGACGGCTTCGCGAGCCAGGTAGACGCCCTGCGCCGCGCGGACGACCCGCGCCTTGGCGAGCGCCGCGCTCAGGGCAGGCGGCTGCAGCGGCGACAGTTCGCGCAGCAGCTCGGCGAATGACATCGGTCGTCCGGCAGCGCGCAGCACCTCCTCGATGCGCTCGGCCACGGTCGGCGCCCGCCGTGCCGGCCCGGCGCCGCGATCGAGTCGAGCGACCACCACGGACTGGAGATCCGGCACCATGAAGTCGCGCAGGATCTCGCCGAGCAGCCTGCGCTCGAGCCCGGGATCACGACCGCCCGGATCCCGACGTTCGAGTTCTTGCCGACACCGTTCGACGAGGGCGGCGCAGTCCGCGCCGCGGAGGTCGGTGACGTAGGGGCCTTCCGCGCCGTCGACCAGCCGGTGCCGGCACCGGAGCGTCCGCAGGGCCCCCTGGATCCAGCCGACGTGCTCGTCGATGCCCACGAACCAGGGGTCGAGGCCCGGGAGATCCGCGACGCGCAGCGGCGTGGTACGCCCGATGCGCAGGCGCAGCAGCGGGGCATCGATGCGGTCGGGATCGAGCGAATGCAAGCGCCGCAGCACCCGCGCCTCGAGCTGACCGACACGCGAGCGCGACACCCCCAGTCGCCGGCCCACTTCCTCGAGCGTGGCCGGCGAGCGGGCGAACGTGCGCAGGTCGGCGACCAGGCGCTGTCGCGGGTCGAGCTTCGCGAGGGCACGGTCCAGACAACCGACGAGCGTTGGCACGGCAGCTGCGAGGCGTGGGGAGGCGCCCATCCCGTGATTCTGTGCGTCGGGGACGCGCCCGCAAGGGTTCATGCGGTGGCGCCTCCACTGGTGGGTGTCAAGGTAGTTGTCGCCTGAATGTGGAGAAGGGTGGTCACGCGACGGCCTCGCAGCCGGCGATGCCGCCGGCTCGACGTTCGACTCGGAGCCCGTCGTTCCGTAGAAGACCCCGGTGCACGACGCTGCCCGACGCATGGACGAAGCCGAGGTCACGAAGCTGCTGGCCCGCCTGCGGCCGCTGCTCGACCACCTCGCCGCCGAGTCCGGGCTTTCGATCTCGGTCGGCAAGGCGAGCTACACCAGGCACAACGCCGTGTTCGCGATCGAGGCCGCGGTCCGCGGCGCCGGCGGCGTCGCGATGGGCCGCGAGGCCGAGGCGTTCCTGCGGGAGGCGATCCGGTTCGGCCTGCAACCCGACGACCTCGGCCGGGACTTCCAGCACTTCGACACGTGGTATCGGATCCTCGGCATGAAGCCGCGGTCGAAGTGCCCGGTGGTCTGCGCGCAGATCGCGTCGCCGGCGGAGGCCCTGCACCTGTTCCCGGCGCACCTCGTCCGGCACTACCTGGAGGCCCACGGCATGCGGACGAAGGTGTCGCCGCACGCGCGGGTCGATCTCGGCGGCGACGAGCCCGGCGAACCGCCGGCGGTGTCGCCGTGACCATCGGCTGCCGCACCAACGCGATCTTCCAGGAGGCCGTGGCCGCCGGTCTCGACCTCGAGATCGACCTGCTGGAGCACGAAGGGCAGAAGTTCGGCGATCGCAAGCTGGCCAGGATCTTCGGCGGCGAGATCGGCGTGGTTCGCGAACTCCGCCGGCTGCGCGACCTCAACGCCGCCGTCGGGCACTACGAACTCGGCGCCTACCACAACGCGCTGCTGTTCTCGTTCCTGGTCGGGTTCATCGAGAGCATGCACGAGGTGCACGACGGCGGGCTCGTGTTCGGCGATGGGCGCTACCTGGTCCGGGCGATCGACGCCGGCGCGTTCGAGGCCACGTTCTTCGCCGACACCGACTTCGCGCTGCCGGCGAACGTCGTCAACGACCTCGGCGCCGGCAAGGCGCTGCTCGGTTTCGACGCCGGGGTGTTCGGCGTCGTGAACGAACTGGCGCCGCATGCCGAGGAACTGCAGGTGCGATCGGCCCCGCGGGACGCCGTCGAGCCGATCGTCGAGGTGACGGCCGAGCGCGAGGCCGAGCTTCGTCGCCGGCACCGGACCGCCCCGGCGGCCGTGGCGCGCGAGATCGCGGCGCCGGGCGTGCGCACCCGGCGCGGCGAGCTGTTCCCGTGGTGGCCCGCGTGGCTCGATCCGCAGGCCTGAACGGCCACGACGTCGGGCTGCCGCCAGCAGGGTCGGTTGCGCTGGCGCAGCAGGGCTTCGCTCCACGCAGCCGGGTTCTGTCGAACAAGCGCTCCTCTCCGCCCGTCCGCGGAGAGCACCCGGGCCGGTGGCGGTTCTTCGATCCCGAATCACCGTGGAGGCCGCACAGCACCCGCCGACGCGAACTCCAGGCACCGTTTCGCCGCCGCAACCCCGCGCCGCATCGGCCTTCACGGCCGCCCTGCGTACACGACACCGCCCCGCGGTTGCACACCGCGAGGCGGGGTTCCACTGCTGCGAGCGGAGGTGGCTCCTCGAGTAGGACTTGAACCTACGACCCGGTGATTAACAGTCACCTGCTCTACCGACTGAGCTATCGAGGATCGCGACCGGGCTTTCGGCCCGGTGGGGGCAGAGACCTTAGCGGCCTGCGCGGACGGGTCAAGACTCCGCTGGCAGCGACGGCAGAGCCCAGTGCGCCACCGTGGCGAGAACAGGAGCCCCGAACAGGGGCGCGCCCGCCGGCACACCACGCGGGAACCGGCGGGACCGCCCGTCTCCGCGGCGGCACGGCCCCGAGGAGCAGGCCACTGCAGGCAGGCCAGCGCTGCCAAGGCAACGCCGCAGCGGCGCCGAGTGCGCGCTTCGCCCCGGACGTGTCGCCGCGTTGCGGCGTACGGGGGGGCTCAGTGCTTCGCGACTTCCATCTTGCGCAGGCGCAGCTTCTCGGTGCCGGCCAGCGCGTTCTTGACCATCTCGTCGGTGAAGGCCTTCTTGTCCTTCACGAAGAGGAGGGCCTTGCCGTTGAGGCCGTTCGGGTGGACCCGGATGACTCCTTCGAGCTTGCTCAAGACGTCACGCGTCTCGATGGCCGTGCTCATTCAACCAAGTCCGGCGACTTGTGCCTCGTAGACCACCTCGGCCTTCGGCAGTTCGACCTCGTTGATGCTCTTGACCCGCACCTTCTTGATCCGCTCGTCGGCCAGCGCCTTGTTGAGCGCCTCGACCTCCGGGGGGTGCTTGCCGACGTCGCAGTAGCCGATGCCGGTGGTGTCGAAGATCAGGTTCTTGATGCCTTTCTGTTTGATCAGGATCGCACGGACCCTGGCGGCCTCGGAGGCCGCCCCTCAACCTCCCAGTCCGGTCGTTTCGATCTTGAAGAGCTTCTCGGTGCCGTCCTTGGCGGGGGCTGCTGGCGCCTGGGTCTGGGCCAGGGCCGGAAGGGCCAGGGTCAGGGCAGCGAGCAGCATGCGCGCTGGCGTTCTCATGTGTGCGTGGTTCCTTGGTGGCCACCGGGAATCGGCTGGCCCATCGAGCGCGGAGTATCGGCCGCAACCGGCCCGACACGCAAGCCCCGGTATGGGCTGGTGCAGGTTCGTTGCGAGTCAGCCGTCGGCGAAGCGCCAGCCGGAGAGGTCCTTGCCCGGGGGAGCGTCGGCCAGCGCGGCCCGCACGGCGGCGATCGGGATCGAGTTCTGGTGCAGCACCGCGTCGTGGAAGCGCTTTTCGGTCCACGGGGAACCCGGCCGGACGAGTTCCCGGTGCAGGGCGCGCAGCTGCAGGCCGCCGAGCATGTAGGCCGCCTGGTAGAGGGGGCCGTAGCCGCCGCCGAGGGAGCGGCGCACCTCGCCCTCGGCCGCCGCGCGCTCGTGGCCGACGCGCTCGACCAGGTAATCGACGCAGCGTGGGCCGGACCAGGCGCCGAGGTGGAAGTTCAGCGAGAAGACGATGCGCGCGCAGCGGTGCTTGCGCCAGTAGAGCATGCCGATGCGGTCCTCGGGGCCGTGGGCCAGGCCCAGGTCGTAGAGCCGCATCTCCCAGTAGAGCGCCCAGCCCTCGGTCCAGAACGGCGTCGCGAACAGCCGGCGCCAGGGCCGGTGCCGCGGTTCGGCGAACTCCTGCAGCCAGTGGCCCGGGATCAGCTCGTGGTGGACCGTGGCGCGACAGAAGTGCTCGTTGTTGCTGCGCAGCGACTGCAGCTTCTCGTCATGGCCCATCGCCGCGGTCGGGAACGACAGCCGGATCGTCTCGCCGCCGAGGAAGAACGGGTTCACCTTCTGCGCCTCGGGGCCCAGCATCGCCATGCGCCAGCACTCCTTGGCCAGCGGCGGGATCGTCAGCAGGTCGCGCTGCTCCAGGAAGTCGATCGCCTCGCGCGCGAGGTCGGCGACGAGTTGCGGCTGCTCGCCCGGCGCCCGGTGGCGCTGCTTCACGAGTTCGAGGGCCCGGCGCCAGTCGTCGCCGCAGCCCTGCTCGCGCGCGGCCGCCGCCAGCTCCGCGTCGCACCACGCGAACTCGCGTTCGGCGACGGCGACGAGCTCGGCGGGGGAGTAGGGGATCCACTCCGCGGCGAGTTCCTGCCGCAGCGCCGCCTCGCCGATCGGGTCGCCGACGAGGCTGCCGTCGCCGCCGCCGGCCGAGGCCTTGCGGCGCAGGGCTTCCTGCAACTCGCCGAGCGCCTGGTCGGCCGCCGCCCAGGGCGCCGCGACCCACCACGAGAACAGCGGGTCGTAGCCGTCGCGGAACTCGAACCAGCCGCGCAGCGCCCCGCGCAGGTCGCGGACGCGCTGGGCGGCGCGGGCCGGCAGTGCCGGCGGCAGGGCATCGAACTTCCCCTGCTGCAGACCCGCGCGCACCTCGGCGGCGCGCCCGGCGATGCCGGCGCAGGCCGCCGCCGCGCCCTCCGGGTCGACGGGCTCGAGGCGGCGCCGCGCTTCGCCGAGGGACACGATCGTGTCCGCGAACGGCAGCAGCCCGTGCAGTGCGGCATCGCGGGCCGCCTCCGCGTCGAGCCGCCGCATGGCCGACCGCACATGGTTGTCGAGCAGCAGCCAGTCGACGCGCCGTTCGCGGTCGAGCGCCGTGAAGTCGAGCGCCTGCAGGTCGCGCTGCTCCTGCCGCAGGCGGTCGCCGAGCCGCGCGCGCCGTTCGCCCGACATCGGCTGGTCGTAGCGCCGGCCGAGGTCGGCGAGGTCGGCCGCGAACCACTCGGCGCGCTGGCGCAGGTCGGCCGGCGCCTGGGCCGGCAGCGGGGCGAGCAGGAGCAGGGGGAGCGCGCACGCGAGAGGTCGCATGCGCGCATGCTACGCGGCGCGGCGCGATCGAAACCGCCGCAGCGGCGCCCGCGCGCGTGATTCCGTCCGGTGCAGGTCGCCGCGTTGCGGCGTCCGGTAGCTCAGACCCGCGGCCCGGCGCTGCGGATCTTCTCGCTCGCGCGGTCGGCGTACTTGCCGAAGTTCTTGACGAACAGCGCCGCGAGGTGCTTCGCCTTCTGGTCGTAGGCGGCCTTGTCGGCCCAGGTGTTCTTCGGGTCGAGGATCTCGCCGGGCACGTGGTGGCAGGTGTGCGGCACGTGCAGCCCGAACACCGGGTCGACGCTGCACTGCGCGCGCACCAGCGAGCCCTCGTGGATCGCGTCGAGGATCGCGCGCGTGTGCTTGATGCTCATGCGCTTGCCGATGCCGAAGCCGCCGCCGGTCCAGCCGGTGTTGACGAGCCAGGCGTGCGAGCCGTGCCGGGCGATCTTGTCGGCGAGCAGTTCCGCGTACTTGGTCGGGTGCCAGACCATGAACGCCGCGCCGAAGCAGGCCGAGAACGTCGCCTCGGGGTCCTTGACGCCCATCTCGGTGCCGGCGACCTTGGCCGTGTAGCCGGAGATGAAGTGGTACATCGCCTGCTCCGGGGTCAGCTTGCTGACCGGCGGCAGCACGCCGTAGGCGTCGCAGGTCAGGAAGATCACGTTCTTCGGGTGCTTGCCGACGCAGGGGATCTTGGCGTTCGGGATGTACTCGACCGGGTAGCTGCAGCGCGTGTTCTCGGTGATCGACTGGTTGGCGAAGTCGACGACGCGCGAGTGCTGGTCGTAGACGACGTTCTCGAGCACCGAGCCGAAGCGGATCGCGTCGTAGATCTCGGGCTCGTTCTCGCGGCTCAGGTTGATGCACTTCGCGTAGCAGCCGCCCTCGATGTTGAAGATGCCGTCGTCGCTCCAGCAGTGCTCGTCGTCGCCGATCAGCGCGCGCCGCGGGTCGGCCGACAGCGTCGTCTTGCCCGTGCCCGACAGGCCGAAGAACAGCGACACGTCGCCGTTCTTGCCCTCGTTCGCCGAGCAGTGCATCGACAGCACGCCCTTGCGCGGCATCAGGTAGTTCATGATCGTGAACACGCCCTTCTTCATTTCGCCCGCGTACTGCGTGCCGAGGATCACGAACTCGCCGCGCTCGAACGACAGGCTGACCGAGGTCGGGCTGGTCATCTCGAGGGACTGCACGTTGGCGGGGAACAGCCCGGCGTTGAAGATCACGTAGTCGGGCGTGCCGAAGTGCGCGAGGTCCGCCCTGGTCGGCCGGATCAGCATGTTGTGCATGAACAGCGCGTGGTAGGCGTTCAGGCAGACGATGCGGACCTTGATCCGGTACTTCGGATCCCAGCCGGCGAAGCCGTCGACGCAGTAGAGCTGGTCGCGCGTGTTCAGGAAGTCGATCGCGCGCTGGCGGTTCACGAGGAACTGCCGGTCGGACAGCTTGACGTTGACGTCGCCCCACCAGACGTCCTTGTTGGAAGGCTCGGCGTCGACGACGCGCTTGTCCTTCGGCGAGCGGCCGGTCTTGGCGCCCGACCGCGACGCGAGCGCGCCGCTGTCGACGATCTCGCCTTCGTTGCGCTTCAGTGCCAGGTCGTAGAGCAGGGCCGGCGCCGGATTGCGCAGGACGTTCGGGACGCGGATTCCATACGCGGAGAGGTCGATCGTGGGCATGGTCGGGTGAAGCGGGAACGCGGGAACGCGGCGGTGGCGTGACGGTACTGACGGAGCGCGAGTCGATCCAGCGCGGGCGCCGCAGGAAACCGCTTGCGTGGGTCTCGGGCCCCCGCTAGCGTGCCGCGCCCAAAACCGCGCGCCCGTAGCTCAATTGGATAGAGCACCAGACTACGGATCTGGGGGTTGGAGGTTCAAGTCCTCCCGGGCGTGCCAGTCCGTGCCGCGGAGGCGCACGCCGGGCCGGCCGGAACGCGGCCGCTACTGCCAGCGCACGGCGTCCCACTCGGCGAGGCGGTCGAGGCCACCGCGGGG
>Ga0194127_10000699_pt1 | contig 52761 bp, 56 predicted proteins | sample TA2KigC100mmetaG_FD_148624 | JGI IMG/M metagenome (GOLD analysis project Ga0194127, IMG submission 148624) | Freshwater microbial communities from Lake Tanganyika, Tanzania - TA2015036 Kigoma Deep Cast 100m | ecosystem: Environmental > Aquatic > Freshwater > Lake | place: Tanzania: Lake...
CCGGCCCGCCGCCACCGTCGGCGCGGCGTGGCCGACCGAGCGGCGAATCAGCGCGCGCAGGCGCGAGAGCAATTCCTCCATGTGGAACGGCTTCGGCAGGTAATCGTCGGCGCCCTGGTCGATGCCCTCGACCCGTTCCGCCCAACTGCCGCGCGCGGTCAGGACCAGGACCGGCATGGTCCGCCCGGCCTCGCGCCAGCGCCGGAGCACGGAAAGCCCGTCCATGCCCGGCAGCCCGAGATCGAGGACGATCGCGGCGTAATCCTCGGTGTCGCCGCGGAACCAGGCGTCCTCGCCGTCGGCGGTGGTTTCGACCAGGTAGCCGGCATCCTCCAACGCGCGCCTGAGATCGGCGGCGATGCGCGGCTTGTCCTCCACCACCAGCACGCGGGTCATCGCTTGCCCTTTTCGCCGCCGAGGATGTCGCCGGTGCGCGCGTCGACGTAATACTTGACGCGTCGGCCGCGCGCGTCGAGCGCCTTGATCTCGTAGACCCACCGGCCGTGCTCGCGCTCCAGCTCGACGCCGACGATGTCGCCGCCGATCCGGTCGCGCAAGGACGAGAGAATTTCGGCAAGGGGGCGGATTTCGCCGCGTTCGACCGCGCGCCGGGCGGCGTCGTGATCGGAATCGGCAAGGCCGGTACCGGCGCCGAATAGCACGGCGGCAGAGATCAAGGCGAACAGGAATCGGGTCCGGGTCATGTCGACTTCCTTAAGCCCCATTCTCCGCCAACCAAGATAACAAATCGCTGACGCCGGCCGACAGGGGCAGGTTAGCGCCGCCGTGGCATGGTCGGGCGCAGGACAACCCGGGACACGGCGTTTCGGGACCCTTCACAGGAGAGACACGTCATGCTCGGCAAGATGATCGTCCACGGACTGGTCGCGACGGCGCTGATCGGCGCGGCGGCCGTCGCCTACGCCCAGATGACCGGCAACGCGGCCGCGCCTCAAACGACCCAGGTCCGGGAAGCGCCGGCCGAGGCCGTGCAGGAAAAGACCGAACGCCACCGCAGGGGCGACGACGACTACGGGAAGTACGGCAAGTACGAGTCGCGCGACAAGCACCGGGACCGCCATGAGTACCGTGAGCGCCGCGAAAACCGCGACCGCCACGAAGACCGCGGGCGCCGTTCACGCAACGACTAAGCGGCCCGACCGACGAGGAGACGCGTCATGACCTTCCGCCTGCCGCCCAAGATCGAGATCGCGCTGCTCAAGTTTTGGCACGCCTGGCTGGCGGGCTCGTTCCTGATCGCCTACGTCACCGCCGACGAAGACACCTACGCCATGCACTTGTTCGCAGGCTACGCCGTGTTGGCGGCGATCGCGGCCCGGCTGCTGGTGGGAGTCGTGATGTCGGTCGGAAGCCCGCTCGCGCTGCCGCGTCCTAGCGCGAAGGGTTTGGTGACGTGGCTGATCGAACGCAAAGGACGCAATCCCTTGTTCTCATGGTTCGCCGCCGTGCTGTTCGCGGTCATCGGCGTTTCCGCCGCGAGCGGCGCGCTCGCCGACGGCTGGACTTGGCTCGAGGACCCGCACGAGGCGGTTTCCGAACTGGCGCTCGGAGTCATGCTCGGCCATGTCGCCTTCGTCACCTTCATGTACGGCGGCAAGCGTCTGCTTATGCGGTTTTTCCGGCCACGCAAGGCCGTAACGCCGGCCGTGCTCGCGTGCGCGCTGCTCGCTCAGCCCGTCCTCGCCCAGGCGGGCGACGCGCGCCGCGATGCGATCCTCGCCGGTTATACCGTTCAGGCGCGCGCCGCCGATCCGTCGTTCGCCGGGTTTTCGGCCGAACGCGGCGAAAAGCTGTTTCGCGCGACCGCGAGCGGCGGAGATGCCCGCACGCCCGCGTGCACCTCCTGCCACACCGAAAATCCGCGCGCCACGGGCCGCAACGCGAAAACGGGGCGCGAGATCGAACCGATCGCGGTTTCGGCCAATCCCAAACGTTTCACCGACAAGACCGAGGTCGAGAAGCAATTCGGCCGTGACTGCAAGGGCGTGCTCGGGCGCGAATGTACGCCGCGCGAGAAAGGGGACTACATCACCTTCATGTTGGGGCAATGATCATGTTCCGAACCTACGCCGCCGCCGCGCTGGCCGCGATCGCGCTGATGTCGTCCGCGCACGTCGTTGCGGACGATCGGGTGCCGCCGGTTACCAACGACCTGGTGCGCAAGGAATGCGGCAAATGCCATATGGCGTTCCAGCCCGCGTTTCTGCCGGCGCGCTCCTGGAACCGGATGATGAGCGAGCTCGCCGACCACTTCGGCGAGAACGCTTCACTCTCCGCCAACAAGGTCGCGGCAATCCGGGCCTATCTCACCGCCAACGCCGCCGACGCCGCGCCCGGCAAGCTCGCCCGCAAGTACCTCCGCCGGATCGGTCCGGGTGAAACGCCCCAGCGTATCACCGACAATCCCGAATTCGCGCGCGAACACCGTTTTCCCGAGCGCGTGTGGAAAGATCCAAAAGTCGTCACCAAATCGAACTGTCCCGCCTGCCACCCGCGCGCCGAGCGGGGCGATTACGACGACGACTAACCCGCCATCTGGCGCAGCAGCAGCCGGAGCGCCGCCTCGGTCGCCTGGCGGCGTACCGCGTCGCGGTCGCCGGAAAAGACGTGGCGCTCGTGCAGCGTGGCGCGGCTCGTGCGCGCGCTGGCCATGTGCACGAGGCCGACCGGCTTGCCAGGAGTCGCGCCGCCGGGGCCGGCGATGCCGGTGACCGAGATAGTTACTTGGGCCGACGAGCGGGCCAGCGCCCCTTCGGCCATGGCGCGGGCGACTTCCTCGCTCACCGCGCCGAAGCTCGCAAACAGGTGCGGCGGCACGCCGAGCAATTCCTGCTTGGCGCGGTTGGTGTAGGTGACGAAGCCGCGCTCGACCACCGCCGACGCCCCGGAAACGGACGTAAGGCAAGCCGCGACCATCCCGCCGGTGCAGGATTCGGCGAGCGCCAGCATCAGCCCCGCGCCGCGGCAGGCGTCGAGCGTTTCCTCGGCGAGGGCGAGAAGCGGCGCGGGAAAGAGGGTGGTCATGGTCGCGCCAGCGCCGCCGCCGCGCCCCACAAAACAGCCGCCGCATAGGTGCCGGCAATCATATCGTCAAGCATGATGCCCAAGCCTCCGCCGACGCGACGGTCGGCCCATGACACCGGCCACGGCTTCCAGATGTCGAACAGGCGAAACAGGAAAAAACCGGCGGCATAAAGCAGCATGTCGTCCCCGGCGGGGATCAGCGCCAACCATTGTCCGGCTGCCTCGTCGATCACCACCGCTTGCGGATCGGCGGTTCCGGCGTGGCGGCGAAACGTTTCCGCCGCCCATACGCCGACGCCGAACAGGACCAGGGCGGCGACGAGCAGGCCGGCGGCCCCTCCCACATGGTGGATGCCGTAGGCGAACGGCACGGCCGCGAGCGAACCCCAGGTGCCGGGGGCCTTCGGCATCAGGCCAACGCCAAACCAAGTCGCCAAGTGCCATGCCGGATGGCGCGGTCCAAAACCGAGGGCCGCGGGTCCGCCGGAGGGTTTGGGCGCGCCGGAGGAATCGTTTGCGCTCATGCCAAAAGGATAGCGGCAGGAAACGGCGACCTCCAGTCGCGCGCTCCTCGCCACTGCCCTGAGCTTCGTATTCAACCCATTGAATTAAAATAATAAAAGACTCGGAATTGGAACCCGTTTTCGGCTCAGCTTGCACCAACCGAGAGGCTTGCCAGCCCTACGGGCTGTCGGTACGGTCCTCGGAATGTTCGCGGTCGGCGTGCCGGTTTCAAAACGGTGGCGCGCGCGCAAAAGACCGATTTCGAAATCGGCTCGACGCATCTCGGACAAAAAATCGAGGGAGACGTGCGCCAACCGGTCCGATTCCAAACCGCTGCCCAAAATAGCCCGACTTGGCGCGACCGCCTGCGCGCCGGCTACGACCGGGTCTTTCCGGAGCGTCATTTCATCGTCCGCACCGAGGGGCGCGTCGCGCACATGCGCGTCTCGCAGCATGCCCAGCTCGTGTTCGCTTTGTTCCTGATCGGGCTTGCCAGCTGGGGCGGCTTTGCCTCCTTCCGCTTCCTGATGCACACCCAGATCGTCGCCTTCAAGGACGAACAGATCGCCACCGCGCGTTACGCCTACCGCACGCTGCTTGGCGAAATCGCCGAATACCAGAAAAAATTCAACATGATCACGCGCGAGATCGAGGAGCACAACGTCTTCGCCGTCGCGCTTCAGGAGCAGAACGCGCTGCTTCAGAAGAACATCACTTCGGTCGAATCCCAGTTGCTCGCCACCGAGAAGGAACGCGAGCAGATGGCCCAAGCGCGCGAAAAGCTCCGTACCCAGCTGGTCCAGATCGAAAACAACATGCAATCCCTCGCCAGCCGCAATTTCACGCTCAAGGGGAATCTTCACCACACCGAAAAGGATTTGCAGACCGCGCTCGCCGAACGCAATCAGGCCATGTTCGAGGCGACCAACTTGCGTCGCCAGATGCGCGACACCGAAAATCGGCTCGCCAGCATCCGCGAAACGCAATTGGAATCCGTCCGCCAGCTCGCCGAACGTACTTCCGGATTCGTCGAATCGACCGAAAAGGTCCTTCAGATCGCCGGCATCGACGCGAACCAGCTGCTTGCGACACCCGACACCAAGAAGCGCACGGGCCAGGGCGGCCCCTTCATTCCGTTCAAGCCGCAGGCGGCGGCCGGCGACGAAGACGACCCGATCGCGTCCGAGATGGAAACGTTCTCGCACCAACTCGCGCGCTGGGGAGCCTTGCAGGACGCGATGGAGCGCGTGCCGCTCGCCGCGCCGCTCAGCCATTACTCGATCAACAGCCCTTTCGGCAAGCGCAAGGACCCCCTCAACGGCATGTGGAGCGCGCATTACGGCGTCGATCTCGCCGCGCCGAAAGCGACGCCGGTGCACGCGCCCGCCACAGGCACGGTCAAGATCGCCGGCTACCAGGACAAATACGGGTTATTGGTCGAAATCGACCATGGCTACGGCCTTCGTACGCGCTACGGCCACCTATCCAAGGTCAATGTCAAGAAAGGCGACAAAGTCACCTTCAACCAGGTCATCGGCCTAGTCGGAAACACCGGGCGCAGCACCGGCTCTCACCTGCACTACGAAGTCCTGTTCAAGGACAAGCCCAAGAATCCGATGAATTTCATCAAGGCCGGACGGCATGTTTTCAAAGAATAAGAAGCCGACGACCGTGGCCGCGCCGCCGCCCGCGCCGGCGCCATCCATCGTCAGCGCGGACATGCGCGTCGTCGGCGACATTTCCAGCCAGGGCGAGGTGCAGATCGACGGCACGGTCGAAGGCGACGTGCGCGCCAAGTCGGTCCTGATCGGCGAAAGCGCCGACATCAAAGGCGAAGTGCTCGCCGACGTGGTCCAGATTCACGGCCGCGTCAACGGATTGATCAAATCGCGCTCCGTCCACTTGGCCCGCACCGCGCACGTCGTCGGCGACATCCTGCACGAATCCATGTCGATCGAGAACGGCGCCTTCCTCGAAGGCCATTGCAAGTGCATGAACGAGCCGCGCGTATCCGCCAGTCCGGTGGGCGAGGCGACGCCGACGCCGCTCGCGCGCGTCACCGGCAAGGACGCTTCGATCGAAGCAAAGAAAATCTAAGCGAAGCGCTCCAGTGCGGTCCGAAACACCGCCGCTTCCACGTTGCCGCCCGAGCAGACCACGCACACCGTCTTGCCCCTGACCGGCAACGCGCCGGAGATCGCCGCCGCCAGTGCCACCGCGCCGCCCGGCTCCACCACCAGCTTGAAGTGGCGCCAGGCCAGCGCCATCGCCTTCATCACCGCGTCGTCGTCGACGTCGAGCGCGCCTTTCACCAAACGGCGGTTGATGGCGAACGTCATTACGCCCGGCGAGGGCGACAGCAGTGCGTCGCACAACATACTGCCGTGGCCGCCGGCGCGCTCGATTCGGCCCGACGCGAACGAGCGCTTCCAATCGTCCCAGCCCGCCGGTTCGACCGCCCACATCTCGGTGCCGGGGGATTCGGCGGCCAGGGCGATCGCCAACCCGGCCGTCAATCCGCCGCCGCCGCATGGTACCAGAACCGCGTCGAGCTTGATCCCGCGCGCGCGCGCCGCACGGGCTATTTCGAGCCCGCCGGTGCCCTGGCCGGCAATGATGTAAAAATCGTCGAACGGCCGCACCAGGGTCAGGCCGCGTTCGCGCGCGAGTTTTTCGCCGATCGCCTCGCGATCGTCCTTGAGGCGATCGTACAGCACCACTTCGGCGCCGTAGGCGCGGGTGTTGGCAATCTTCATCGCCGGCGCGTCCTTGGGCATGACGATCACGGCGGGCGCCCCAACCAGTTGCGCGGCGGCGGCGACCCCTTGCGCGTGGTTGCCCGACGAAAAGCCGACCACGCCGCGCCGGCGTTCGTCGGCCGAAAGCCGCGACACACGGTTGTAGGCGCCGCGAAACTTGAACGAACCGGTGCGCTGCAGCACCTCGGCCTTGATCAGCAGCCGGAAGCCGAGTTCGTCGTCGAGCAGCGGCGATTCCAGCAGTGGCGTCTCGAACGCGACGCCGTGCAGTCGACCGGCGGCATCCTTGACGTCGTCGTAAGCGGGCAGTTCAGAAGGGACGGAGGAATTCATCGATGGCTTCCTGGGCAAGGGGTTCGGACAAACTGGGCGCGTGGCCGACGCCGGGAACCGTCAGCCGTCGCGCATCGGGCAGCAATCGTCCCATACGCTCGAAGGCGTCGGCGTGCAGAACGTCGGACCGTTCGCCCCGCACCAGCAGCACCGGCGTCGCGCGGAGCGCCGCGAACAACGCCAGCAGGTTATAGCCTTCGGTTCCGTTGGCCAGCAACGGCTTGACCAGGCGCACGTCCCAATCGGGATAGAGCAGGCCGTCGTGGCTTTCGCGGTAGGTGGACTGGGCGATCTTGAGCCAGTCGCCGTCGGAATAGGCGGGCAGGTTGGGAAAATTCGCACGCAGCTTGGCCACCGCCGCAGTCCAATCGGCGAGCGGTCCGGCGTCCTGCAAGTAGGCAACGATGCGGTCGAGCCCCCGGATGCCGATTTCCGGCCCGACGTCGTTGATCACGGCGCCCGCCAGCGCGGTCGGCATCGCCACCGCCATGCCGGCGGCGAGGATTCCGCCCATTGACGTGCCGACCACCACCACCCGGCCAACCCCGGCGACGGCGAGCAGATGGCGGATGTCCTCGATATACGTGCGGGGGTGGTAATTGCGCCAATCGGGATCGTAATCGGATTGGCCGCGGCCGCGATAATCGGGGCACAGCACCCGCCGCGTCGCAGAGAGCCGCCGCGCCAGCGCCGCGAAGTCGCGCGAATTGCGTGAAAGGCCGGGTAGGCACAAAACCGGCGTGCACGGCGACAACGGGTCGCCTGAATCGCGAAAGTAAAGATTAAGCCCGTCGCTGCTGGTGAACCGCCGGTCGTGATAGGGTGGCGCGGAGGGCGCGGTCATATCCCGAGTAGTCGAGGAAGGTCGGCGAGGGCGCGCGCTTCGGCCGCGATTCGTCCCGGCATGTTCTCCCGCGGCGCGCCGGACCGGTTGATCCATACCGAGCGGAAGCCGAAATGCGCGCCGGCCCAGGCGTCCCAACTGTTGGAGGAGACGAAGCAGACTTTTGCCGGTTTGACCTTGAAGGCCTTGGTCACCAGCCCGTAGACCCGCGGATCGGGCTTGAAAATCCTGAGCCCGTGAACCGAGAGCACATGGTCGAGCAACCGATTCAAGCCCGCGCTGGCGGCGGCCGCGCGCAGCATGCCGGGCGAACCGTTGGAGAGGATCGCGGTCTTGAAACCCGCCTTGCGCAATGCGCGAAGCGTATCGACCGCGTCCGGGTAGGCGTCGAGGTCGCGGTACAAATTCATTAGCTTGCGGCGCAACGCCGGATTGCCCCCCATGCCGGTTGCCGCCAAAGCGTAGTCGAGCGCATCGCCGGTCAATTTCCAGAAGTCGGCATATTCGCCCATCAGGCTTCTCAGCCAAGTGTACTGCAGTTGCTTGGTGCGCCAGATATCGGCGAGCGGCCCCGACTTGTCGCCAAGGTCGTCGGCGCAGCGCCGGGCCGCCGCCGCCACGTCGAACAGGGTGCCGTAGGCGTCGAACACGCACGCCTCGATGCCGTGAAACGCGGAACTTTTTTTCATGCCGTCGTCCTTTATCCTAGCGTTTCAAATCCCGTTCGGCGATTTGCGCCTCATGCGAACCGCCGTTACCCTTGAGCCGGTAAACCTGGAGGTTTTCCAGGACCCGCTGAATGTAATTGCGGGTTTCCTCGAAGGGAATCATTTCGATCCAATCGACCGCCTGTTCGACCCCGGCGCGAGGATCGCCGTGGGCCTTGAGCCAGTCGCGCGCGCGCTTCGGCCCGGCGTTGTAGGCGGCGAGCGCCAGTACGTACGAGCCGCCGAATTCCGCGATCATGTCGCGCAGGTAGGCTTGACCCAGCCTGAGGTTGTAGTCCGGCTCCGCCAGGCGGGCGGGATTGTGGGAAATGTTGAGCGCGCGCGCCACCTCGCTCGCGGTCTTGGGCATCAGTTGCATCAGCCCCTTGGCCCCGGCGCTGCTGACGGCGTCGGTCTGGAACGCGCTTTCCTGGCGCACGACCGCGAAGACGAGCGGCGATTCCGGCGCATCGCGGCCTTTGCCGTCGGCAGACAATTTGGGCAGGTGCAGGACCGGATAACCGGAATCGGATAGCTCCACGCCGCTGCGGCTCGCGCGCTTGGCGACGTGGATCGCCAATTCCTCGCGCTGCAGCGCCCGCGCCAGGCCCGCGGCCATGCGCCGCCAGCCGGGCGTGTCCTTGACCTCCGCGATCTGAAGGACGAACGGCCGCACGTCGTCCTTGTAGCCGAGCGCGTGCAGAAGCCGGGCCGCGCGCACCAGTTCGTGCGCCTTGAAATCCTGGACCTCGCCCGAGGTCGGCTCCGGCTCGACCGGGAGCTTAAGGCGCGATTGCGCGCCGAGCTTCGCCGCCGCGAGCTGGCCGTAGAACACGGTCGGCTGAGTGGCAGCGGCGCGGTACCATTTTTCGGCTTCGGCCTCGTCCTTCATCGCTTCGGCCGCGCGCCCGATCCAATAGGCGCCGCGCGCCTTGCTGACCGGATAGACCACTGCCTCGTGCATTGCTTTGAAGTGTACAAGCGCGCTCGCCGGATCGTCGAGGAAGCGCAGCGCGATCCAACCGGCGAGCCATTCGGCGTCGGCGAACGGCGCCGATTGCCCCGGCGACAGGCCGTGGGCCTTGACCAGCCGGTAGGCGTCGCCCGCGTATCCTTCGCGCAACCCCCGCCGGGCGAGAACGGCGCGCTCCTGCCACCACAGATCGGCCCGTTCCAGATCGTTGGGCGGGTTGTCGAAGATCTCGCGTGCCTCCGAGTACTTGCCCTTGACCCGGCGCCAGCGCGCGCGCTCGTAAAGCAAACCGGGATCGCGCTGCAATTCCGCCGGCACGCGCGCGATCAGGCGATCGACGTTGCCTTGGCGGTGGCGCAGCATTAGGCGCGCCTCGGCCAGCGCGCGCTGGCCGGGATCGACCCGCCACATCAGGCGGCGGGCTTCTTCCACCTTGCCGTCCCACAGCAAACGGTCGAGGCGTCGGGCGTGGTCGTCTTTGCTCAGAAACTTGCCGTGACGTTTGAGAATTTCTTTTTCCAGCGCCTTGGAAAACGAGCCGGTGATCCAGGCGTCGCGGATCAGCGCCTTGCCGCGTTCGGTAGCGCCGGTCGCGATCAGCGCCTCTGCGTAGCGCACCCGTCCGATCGTGCTGCCCGGCGGGTGGCGGTGGAACCAGTCGAGCACCGCCGCGGGCGGTATGTCCGGCCCGATCGATTCCTCGACCCGGCGGCGGAGCTGGGTCTGCATCGGCCAATGATGGTTTTCCTCGTAGAAGCGGGCGACGCCGTAAAACGGCACCGCCACGCCTTCGCGCACCAGACCGAGCCAATGCACCAGCTTGAGCGGCATCGGGTCCTTGGCCTGGCGCGCCGTCTGCTCGGCCTTGGCCCATTGCCCGTCGGCGACCGCCTGAAACGCGGCCTGGGCGATCTTGGCGTCGGCCGGATTGGCGAACAGATCAGCGGGCAGGCTGGGGCCCGCGGCGCGGGCTGGGGCCGAGGCGACGACGGCGAGTATCCCGGCAAGAAAAGTGGCGGGCAGCGTTCGCCGAAGGTGCGCGTACATCCTTACTCCCGTGGGCACGTCTTGTTCGGTCCATAGGACGCGGCTCGGGGATTCTAAGTGCTCGAACCGGTCCCGGGTAGATGAAATCGGCGGTGAATCCGGGGCGAGGGGCGCTTGCCCCGTCCGATCTCGGGCGGTATCGTCCGCCGGAAACGTTCACGCATCGCTAACATGCCGGAGAAAATCATGTTCCGGGGCTCTTTCGTTGCCCTCGTCACGCCGTTCAAGAACGGACAGGTGGACGAATCCGCGTTCCAGGGATTGGTCGATTGGCACGTCGCCGAGGGCACCGACGGCCTGGTACCGTGCGGCACCACCGGCGAATCGCCGACCCTCAGCCACGACGAGCATATGCGCGTGGTTGAACTGTGCATCGAGGCCGCCGGCCGCCGCCGTCCGGTGGTCGCCGGCACCGGCTCCAACTCGACCGAGGAAGCGATCGCGCTCACCCGCCACGCCAAGAAAGCGGGCGCCGATGCCGCCCTGGTGGTAACGCCCTATTACAACAAGCCGACCCAGGAAGGGCTTTATCTCCACTTCAAGGCGATTCACGACGCGGTCGACTTGCCGATCGTGATCTACAACATCCCGCCGCGCAGCGTGGTCGACATGTCGGTCGAAACCATGGCCCGGCTCGCCAAGTTGCCAAACATCGTTGGGGTCAAGGACGCAACCATGGACCTGACCCGGCCGATGAAGACGCGCGCCGCCATTGGCGACACGTTCTGTCAGATGTCGGGCGAGGACGGAACGGCGGTGAATTTCCTCGCCGGCGGCGGGCACGGCTGTATTTCGGTCACCGCCAACGTCGCGCCGCGCCTGTGCGCCGAGGTGCAACGGTTGTGGCGTGCCGACAAGGCCCACGACGCGGTCGCCTTGCAGCAGCGGCTGATGCCGCTGCACGTCGATCTGTTCTGCGAAACCAATCCGGTGCCGGCAAAGTACGCCCTGCACCTGCTCGGCAAGTGCGCGCCGGACGTCCGTCTGCCGCTCGCGCCGCTGTCCGAAGGCGGGCGGGCGAAGGTGCGCGCGGCGATGCAGGCGGCCGGCGTGCTCAACTAGGCGAATGGCCAAGGACGCCACGCCGCGCCGGTTTGCCGCCCAGAACCGGAAGGCACGCCACGATTATTTCATCGAAAGCACGCTCGAGGCCGGCATTCAGCTGACCGGCACCGAGGTTAAGTCGCTGCGCGACGGCCGCGCCAGCATCGCCGAGGCCTACGCCGGCGAGAAGGACGGCGAGCTTTACCTGCTCAACGCCCACATTCCGGAATATTCGGCGAGCCGCTTCAACCACGAGCCGCGCCGGGCGCGCAAATTGCTGGTCCACAAGCGCGAGATGCGAAAGCTGCTCGGCGCGGTATCGCGCGAGGGCAAGACCCTGGTGCCGCTCTCGATCTATTTCAACAAGCGCGGCCGGGCCAAGGTCGATCTCGCGCTCGCGCGCGGCAAGCACAAGGCCGACAAGCGCGCCGCCATCAAGGAACGCGACTGGAAGCGCGAGCAGGGGCGTTTGATGCGGGAGCGGGGGTAGATTCGATGAAATATAATTACGAGAAACTAAAACGAATTGGCGGACCTACCGCTATACTTCTAGAAGAAGAATAAATGGTTGTACATATATTCTTCAACGTAAACCGAAACAGCGTCACGTCCGCTTCAAATCCTTGAGCGTTTCCGGGTGGTGGTCGAGCAGGCGGAGCAGGTTGCTCATCGGCTTGCTGACCGCGACGCCGCGCGCCTCGTATTTCTGAAACGCGCGCGGGCCGCCGCCGAGAATTTCGCCCGCCGCGCGCTGCGACAGCCCGAGCCGCTTGCGGATGCGCGTGACCTCCCGCGCCGTCAGCACTCCGTCGGCGCGGGCCTTCAAATCCATGAAGGCGGCCTCCGTCGCCCTCACGTCCGTCGCGTCCAGCAGAACTTCGTCGCACGTTTCGCAATACCATCCCGGTTGTGTCACCCTGGCCTTGAGGTGTTTGTAGGCAACGGTGTCCGGGCGCGAATCCCGAACCATCGTTCCACCGCACGCGGGGCAGGGGCGCCGATTGATCCGCTTCTTGCCGTTCTTGCGGGCCATTGCCAACTCCTTATCTTTCCGTCGGGGTCATTTTTCCTTGAACGACAACAGGACGAACCCGGCGGACACGGTGAATTTGACGTACAAGGTCGTTCCCTCCCACGGCAGATGGTACACGTCCTGCCATGCGCGGTGGTCGTGTACCGCCGTCATCGACTTGTAAAACTGCCCGCGCCGCAGGCCGGACAAAGCCGTTTTCATCTCCTCGATTCCCAAGCCGAGTGCCTGCGCGTCGCGGACGGCGGTCCGGGTGAAGACGGCGCGGTCGGCAGCCACTGCGGCCTTAAACGCCTCGAGGTCGTGGGTTGGCTTGCGCTTCTCCACTCGGGCAGTATGGCACCATTATGGTGCTATAGCAAGGGAAGAACTGCCCCTCCCCGGAAGTTCACGGTGCGCCGGTCGCGCCTTCGGTTCCGATTTCCAGGATCTCGGCGACGGGCAGGACCGCGATGTCGCGGAATTTTTCGTACTTGGGATTGTCGAGATCGACGAGATTGGACACGCGAGCAAATGTCTCCGGCGCGAACGTCTCGGCACCGTCCGCGGCGCGATGGCGAACGCCATAGCGCACCGTCGCACGTTCGCGGGCGGTAAGCTTGCCGAGCAGGGTTTTCGACGCCAGCACCGCGCCATCGCGGGCAAAATCCGAAAGCCGCCCGGCGGTATTGACCGTGTCGCCCAGAACCGTGAATTCCACGTGCGTCGGCGTCTGATAGGCGCCGAACCACTCCTGACCGGCGTGGAGTCCGATGTTCAGGCGCAGCTCGTGGCCCCAGTTCTTTTTCAGCCGCCATTCGCGGCTAATCTCGCGCATGATTTCGCGCATCTCGACCGCGCAACGCAGGGCATTCAAGGCGAAGTTGTTGTCGGGCTGCGGCAGAAAGTAACAAACCAGCCCGTCGCCGGCATGCTTGCCGTGGGTTGCGTGGTATTTGCGCAGCTTCGGCTCCATCGCGCCCCAGATGCGGTTGATGAGCTGGAAGTACTGCTCGGGCGGCAATTCGGCCGAAATCCGGACCGAATTCTGCACGTCAGCCACCAGGACCGCGACATCGGTGAGGCAGGGCTCGCGCTTGCGCATCAGATCGCGGATCACCACGTCGCGCCGGGCGAGGAATTGCAGCAGAGTCGATCCATCGTCTTGGGTCGGTTGGTAGGTAAAAAACACGCCCTCACGGAAGAACGAGGCGTAGACGTCGTGTGGGCGGCCGGGTTCTCCAGGCGCGGCCAATTCGATTTCGGCGCGCGCGAGCGGGCCCGCCGGAATCTGTTCGGTCGAGACCGAATCGTAAATGCGCATGAGTCGCTCCATCTCGGCCGCGTCCAGATCGCGACCGAGCGCGAACAGCCCGGCGCGCGAGAGCCGACGCTTGACGATCCCGAGATGCAGCGCGATCAGCGCTTCGGCGCCTTCGGCGGCGGCGAGCGGACCGTGGAGAAGGAAGGCGAAAATGTTGCGTTCGGACGATTCGGCGCGCACGTTGAATTCGGGTCCGAAGATCTCGCGCGCGGCGCGCTCGTTGGCCCATTCGATTTCGAACCGGGCGTTGACCAGATAGGCCGGGCATTCGATCCGATCCAGGGTCAGCCCCAGGCCCCGGCCGTCGCCGACCGGCCGGGCGAGCGGGACCGGCGATGCCGCCGCCGCGCGCGGTTCGCGCGCGGCCGTTCCGGTGCCCGCGGCGAGCAACGCCGGAATTTCGCTCATGGTGTGTCCGGCGCGCTTCAGTTTTTCCACGGCGGCAAGGGTTTCCAGGGCGGAAGCGGGAAAACGGCCGATGCGCGGCGCTTGACGACCCGGCCCTTGGCCCGGGCCGAGTTCCGGCTTCGGCAGTATGCCGAGGCCAATGTAATTGTTGAGCGTGGCGCGGGAAATCTTGGCCCGCGCCATCAACTCGCGACTCGTGGGGACCTGCTCCGTCATTGTTCGATCGCGTCCGAAATCCGGTCCGTGGCGGCGATTAATAATGTCTAAATTAACAGTTTATTTATACATATTCCATTCAAAAATAGACATTTTAATTAGACTCAATATCTTTATTTTACATATTTGATATTATTATATAAATTATCATAAATCTTACAAATTTCCTTGTTTTAGACTTTTAATATTTAGACTCACAAATGGGTGAAATTCAGCCGAAACTGCCTTGGAATCAGACTCCCACCTCGCCACAAAGTGATTCCCTTTCGCGAAATTTGCGCGAAATGATCGACCATGAGCTTCGACGACAACAACGACAAAAAATACGAGGCGCTGTTCGGCGGCGCGCCGGGAACCATTCTCGGCGCGATCAAGGAAAAACTCGTTCGCTCCAAGGAAAAGGCCGCGCAGGAAAAGCGCCACCAGTCGGCGGAGGAAGCGCCCCCCGTCAATCCCCACCGCCGGCCCGACGGCAAGCGCAAGTTGCCGCCCGGCCAGAACGTGGTGACGAAATGGCCGGTGCTCGACCTCGGCGTTCATCCTAACGTGCCCAGGAACCGCTGGCAGCTGACCGTCACCGGCGCGGTCGAAAACCCGGTCATGTGGTCGTGGGCCGATTTTCTGGCGCTGCCGCAAAGCGACATCGTCGCCGACATCCATTGCGTCACCACCTGGTCGCTCTACGACAGCCGCTGGTCCGGCGTCGCCACCAAGGATTTCCTGACGATCGTCAGGCCGAAACCCGAGGCCCGCTTCGTCGTGTTCCATGCCCACGACGGCTACACCACCAACGTGCCGCTCGCGCGCTTCGCCGAGCCGGACGCGCTGCTCGCCCGTTCCTGGAACGGCACCGAGATCACCCGCGAGCACGGCGGGCCGATGCGGATCGTCATCCCGTCGCTCTATTTCTGGAAGAGCGCCAAGTGGGTCCGTCAAATCTCGTTCCACGCCGAGGACCGTCCCGGCTTCTGGGAGCTGCGTGGCTACCATAACATTGGCGACCCTTGGAAAGAGGAGCGCTATGGCTGAATTTACCCGACGCGCCGCGCTCGCCTTCGCCGCCGCCGCATTGCTTCGCCCGCGAGGGGCATCGGCCGCCAATGCCCACGATTTCGCCTTCCGCGCCATCGAAGGCGGCACATTGCCGCTCGCGAGCTACAGGGGGCGTCCCGTACTGGTGGTCAATACCGCGTCCCAATGCGGCTTTACCAAGCAGTATGCCGGCCTTCAGGAATTGTGGAAACGCTACCGCGAGCGCGGGTTGGTGGTGCTGGGCGTGCCGTCCAACGATTTCGGCGGCCAGGAGCCGGGCAGCGAGGCGGAGATCAAGAAATTCTGCACCGTCAATTTCGACGTCGATTTTCCGCTCACCGCCAAGGAAACGGTCAAGGGCGAGAGCGCGCACCCGTTCTATAAATGGGCGGCGGCGGAACTCGGCACCATCGCCGTTCCGCGCTGGAATTTCCATAAATACCTGATCGGGCCCGACGGCAAGCTGGTCGATTGGTTTTCGACGCCGACCGATCCGCTCGCGCCCCGAGTCACGGCCGCGATCGAGGCGCTGCTGCCCCCCGCCGCCGGCCGGGAACGCAGGCCCTAACCGATTGGCGCATTTCAACGCGCGCGGTCGGGATGACGCACGGCGACGAGCCAGGTCCCGACCAGGGTGAAAGCGGCAATCACGGCGAAGGTCGCCGCGTAGCTGCCGATCGGCCCGACCAGCATGCTGAACATGGCGGGTCCCACCAGCACGCCGGCGAACGTCACCACCAACGAACCGCCGGTCGCCTCGCCGGCCCTGGCTCCGGCAATGCGCGCGACTTCCGCGAGATAGACGCCGTTCCAACCGACGGCGACAACGCCGAACGCGACCAGAAGCGCCGTCAGCGGGCCCGCCGCCAGCGTGTGGGCCAGCCCCGCGACCGCGAGCCCGGCCACGGTCATCATCAGTCCGAGCGCGGCCAGCAGCGCGAGCCCGCGCCTGATCCGGTCCGCCATCCAGCCCCACAACAGGCGCCCGCCGACGCTCGCCGCCTGGACCAGCGCCAGCACAAACCCGGCCGCGACCAGATCGAAACCCGCGTCCTCCACCAGCAGGGTTACCACGTAGGTGGTCAGGCAAACCTGAGCCAGGGAATAGCAGAACGACATCAGCGCGAGCCGCCGCAACACCGCATCCTTCCAAACTAGGACCGCGCCTGCGAACGGGCTGTCGGCGAAGCTGGCCGACGGATCCCGATCCGAATCCCAGCGCGCGCGCACGCCCTGGAGCGCAAGCGCCAGCGCCAAGCACCCGACGGCGGCCGTGAGCGGCGCCGCCTGCCAACCGAACGCCACCGTCGCCGGGGGCGCGAGCACGCCGGCGAGTACGCCGCCCAGGGGGAATCCGGTCTGTTTCATCGAAAACAGGATATTGCCATGACGGCGTGCCGCGCCGAGCCGACCGATCAGGTGCGCGGCGGACGGGTTGGTGAGTCCGTAGCCGAATCCGATCGCGAGCGAGGCGAGCGGCAACGTGAGCAAAGTCGGCAATGCCAGCAACCCGGCGCCCGCGGCCGCGAACGCGAGCGCGAGCTGACTGGTGCGGCAGGCGCCGAACCGTCGAACCATGCCGCCGGCCACCACCGAGGTCATGATCGCGCCGCCATACACCAAGCTGACCTGAAGGCCGATCAACGCGGGCGAAAGATCAAACGCGCGGGCGAATTCGGGAGCGATCGAGGGCAGAACCACCGCCGCCCAGGAAGTAAACGCCTGGACCGACGAGGTCACCGCGATCACCCCGGCGACGCTCGCCGCCGATCCGGTTTCCCTGTATGGTGGCGGATCGGTTCGATCGTCTTCAGCCCCTTGGAAATCCCGCATGAGCAAACCGCTCCTACATCTGGTCTTCGGCGGCCGTGTCGCCGATCCGCGCCAGGCCGATTTCGTCGACGTCGGGAATCTGCACGTGGTCGGTATTTTTCCCAATTACGCGACCGCGCTCAAGGCGTGGCGCGGCGCCAGCCAGGCACGCGTCGACGAAGCCGATTGGAAATACGTGGTCGTTCATATTCACCGCCTGCTTGAACCGACTCCACTACAACGGATGCTCGAACCCGATCGCCGAGACCAGGCGACGCCGCCAACGAAACCGAAAGCGAAACCGAAGACGAAAAAGAAGGCGAAAAAAAGAAGCTCCCGGCGCTAGTCGTCCACCAGGCGCCGCACTTCGGCCATGACGCTCGCGAACATCGCCTCTGTCAGCTTGCCGGTGTTGGTGTTGTAGCGGGAGCAATGATAGCTGTCCAAGAGCCAGCGTCCCAACGGCAGTTCGTGGCGGGCGCCGTGGGCAAAACGGAACGCCGACTTGCGGACTCCCTCGGCGGCGAGAACCGACTGGTGGGCGATGGCGCCGAGCGCGAGCATGGCCTTCAGGCGCGGCATGGCGGCGATCTCGGCGACCAGGAATGGCCGGCATGCCGCGATCTCGGGACCGGTCGGCTTGTTTTCCGGCGGCACGCAGCGGACCGCGTTGGTGATTCGCACCCCCTCGAGTCGGAACCCATCGGCGGCGTCCGCGCCATAAACCCCGCGCGCGAAGCCGAACTTCAAAAGCGTGCCGTAGAGCAGGTCGCCGGCGAAATCCCCGGTGAAGGGACGCCCGGTGCGATTGGCCCCGCGCAGGCCCGGCGCCAAACCGACAATCAGCAATTCCGCATCGAGGCCGCCGAACGAAGGGACCGGGGCGTTATGCCAGGATGGGTTGGCGCGACGGTTCGCTCGGCGAAATTCGACGAGGCGCGGGCAGCGCGCGCAATCGACGTCGGGAACCGTCGCGGGCGCGGGCACGCGGCGGCGTCAAAGATCGACGGCGTTGGCCGGGGTCAGGCCCGAGGGCGCCGAGCGCTCACGCGGTTCGCGGTGTTCGCGCGGGCTTTCGACACCGGCGACGCCGGGGCGGGAGGCGCGGGCAATGTGCGACTGCAATTCCTGCAGCTCGAGGAACGTGTCGGCCTGACGGCGCAATTCATCGGCAACCATCGGCGGCTGCGAGCGAATGGTGCTGACCACCGTCACGCGCACGCCCTTGCGTTGCACCGCCTCGACCAGCCGGCGGAAGTCGCCGTCGCCGGAAAACAGGACCACGTGGTCGAGGTGCTGGGCCATTTCGAGCACATCGATGGCCAGTTCGACGTCCATGTTGCCCTTGATCTTGCGCCGCCCCTGGGAATCGGTGAATTCCTTAGTCGGCTTGGTAACCATGGTGTAGCCGTTGTAGTCGAGCCAATCGACCAGGGGCCGAATCGGGGAATACTCCTGGTCCTCGACCAACGCGGTATAGTAGAACGCGCGGACCAAATGGCCTTTGGCGGCGAAGTAGTCGAGCAACTTGCGGTAATCGATGTCGAAGCCGAGACCGCGCGCCGCCGCGTACAGGTTCGAGCCGTCGATGAAAAGGGCAATTTTTTCCTGCGGATAGAAGATCATGACGTTTATTCCCTTGGGTTCAATGGTTACGAGCTATCAGCCATCCCGCCGTGCGACCGACGGGCGCGCCCTTAATCGCGCGGACGCTCCGCTAGATTGAAGGGTCCGAACCTCGATGGCAAGGGAAGGAATTACGTCGGAATCGCCGTCATTGCCGGAGATTATGGCGTGATCTTACTGGGCATCGGCGCCAACCTGCCGTCCGCGTTCGGGCCGCCGCGCGCGACATGCGGCGCCGCTTTGGTCGCGCTCGAGCGGGCGGGAGTGAAAATTGCCGCTTGTTCCTCCTGGTGGAACTCGGCGCCGGTGCCGGCATCCGACCAGCCGTGGTTTGTCAATGCCGTGGTCGCGATTGAAACCGAGCTCGATCCGGCGCGGCTTCTCGCGCTTCTGCTCAAAATCGAACGCGCTTTCGGTCGCACCCGCACGGGTAACGCCAATGCCGACCGTACCCTCGATCTTGACGTGCTCGATTACCACGGCCGGGTTTCCAACGATGCCGAAGACCCGCGCTTGCCCCATCCCCGGATGGAGGGCCGCGCGTTTGTCGTCCTGCCGCTGCTCGAAATCGCCCCCGAATGGCGCCACCCGGCGAACGGCCTTTCGATCGAACGGCTGGCGGGGGCGCTGCCGCCCGGCCAAGCCATATTCCGTATGCCGCCGGGCGCGGGCCGTTTCGGGACGGAGTGGGAAGAAGGCATCCTGCCCGACCTCGGCCGGGGACCCTAAGCTCCGCGCATTTGGCTTGCCACCTCCGGGCGCGCCCCATATATAACCGTCGCGGACTTCAGGCCTTGGTTGCGGACCCCCGCCCAAGGCTCTTATATTCATATTCGAATTCAAGGAGTTGTGGCCAATGGCTCGTGTGACGGTCGAGGATTGCATCCTCAAGATTCCGAACCGGTTCGATCTGGTGATGCTGGCCGCCCAGCGCGCCCGCGAAATTTCCTCGGGCTCGGCGTTGACCGTGGAGCAGGATAACGACAAGAACCCGGTCGTGGCGTTGCGCGAGATCGCGGACGCGACCGTGGACACGGCCCAGATCGAGGAAAGCCTGATCCGCAGCCTGCAAAAGAACGTCGAAAGCGACGAGCCGGTCGAGGAAACCGTCGACATGGCTGCCATGCAGCAGGAAATGACCCTGCAGATGTCCCAAGCCTCGCAGGCTTCCGCCGAAATCGAAATGGGCGAAGATGCCGATCTCGACGAAGGCGAACTCGACGCCGCCGAGATCGAAGGCGAAGAGGCGGTCGGCCCCGAAGCCGGAACCGCCGAAGACCTGGGGGCCGATCAACCGGGCGCCGACGACAGTGCGAAGGAGGCCGAGGAGTAATCCCGCGCCCCCATCGGCGGCCACGAGCGGGCCGACCGGACCGGAAGCGCTCTCCCGGCAAGGCCGTCGATGATCCGTCAGTTCGAGCTGGTCGACAAGGTCAAAGCCTACGACCCGAACGCGGACGAAGACATTCTCAACCGCGCCTACGTCTACGCCATGAAGGCCCACGGCACCCAGGTGCGCGCCTCGGGCCAATCCTATTTCTCGCACCCGCTGGAAGTCGCGGGCATTCTCACCGACTACAAGCTCGATACCGCCTCGATCGTCACGGCGCTGCTGCACGACGTGGTCGAGGATACCACCATCAACATCGATGACGTGCGCGATCATTTCGGCGTCGAGGTCGCCCGGCTGGTCGACGGCGTCACCAAGCTGGCCCGCATCGAATTCCAATCCGACCAGGCCAAGCAGGCCGAAAATTTCCGCAAGCTTGTGCTGGCGATGTCGGAGGACATCCGGGTCCTGCTGGTCAAGCTCGCCGACCGGTTGCACAACATGCGCACGCTCCGCTACATCCGCGATCCTGAAAAGCGCCGGCGCATCGCGCGCGAGACGATGGATATCTACGCCCCGCTCGCGGAACGGATCGGCATGGAGCGGATCAAGAGCGAGCTGGAGGACTTGGCCTTCGCCGAGCTTAACCCCGAGGGGCACGACAGCATCGTTGCCCGGCTCAAGTTCCTGCGCGAGAAGGGCGGCGACATCCCCAACCGAATCATGTCGGACCTCGGCCGGATCTTGCGCGAGGCCGGCATCGCGGCCGAACTGTCGGGACGCGAAAAAACTCCCCATTCCATCTGGCGCAAGATGCAGCAGAAGAACATCGCCTTCGAGCAGCTGTCCGACATCATGGCCTTTCGCGTGGTGGTGGAGTCGATCGAGGAGTGCTATCGCGCGCTCGGCGCGGTGCATGGCGCTTATCGCGTCGTGCCGGGCCGGTTCAAGGATTATATCTCGACGCCCAAGCCCAACGGCTATCGTTCCTTGCATACCGGCGTCTTCGGTCCGGAACGCCAGCGGATCGAAATTCAAATCCGCACCCGCGAGATGCACATGATCGCCGAGCACGGCGTCGCCGCCCACTGGATCTACAAGCAAGGCGCCGACCGCCGCGACGGCCGCCAGTACCGCTGGTTGCGCGAACTGCTCGATATCCTGGAAAACGCCGCCGGGCCCGAGGAATTTCTCGAGCACACCAAACTCGAAATGTTCCGCGATCAGGTCTTCTGCTTCACCCCGCGCGGCGATTTGATTACGTTGCCCACGGGCGCGACGCCGGTCGATTTCGCCTACGCGGTGCATTCGGACATCGGCAACACCTGCGTCGGTGCCAAAATCAACGGGCGGATGATGCCGCTCCGGACCGAACTGGCCAACGGCGACCAGGTGGAAATCATCACCTCCAAGGCGCAAACGCCGTCGCCGACCTGGGAACGCTTCGTGGTGACCGGTAAAGCGCGCGCGGGAATCCGCCGCTTCATCCGGGGCCAAGAGCGCAATCAATACCTTCAGCTCGGCCGCTCGATCCTCACCAGCGCGTTCAAGGAAGAGGATTACGAATACACCGACAAGGCGCTTTCCGGCGTGCTCAAGACCTTCGGCGCCGAAACGGTCGAAGACCTGATCGCCGACGTCGGCGCCGGCCGTCGCACCCACCGCGAAATTATCGAGGCCGTCTTTCCCGCCGCGAAGCGCAAGCGCGGCGGCTGGGCCAAGGTTGTCTCGCTCGCCCGCGCGCGCACGCGCAAGGCCAAACCGGAAACACCGCCTGTTCCCATCCGCGGCCTGATTCCCGGCATGGCCATGCATTTCGCCGGTTGCTGCCATCCGCTGCCCGGCGACCGCATCGTCGGCATCGTCACCACCGGTAAAGGCGTGACTATTCACACCATCGATTGCGACAAGCTCGAGGAATTCGCCGACGAGCCCGGCAGGTGGATCGACGTGTCGTGGGACACCGGGCAAGCGGACACCAGCGTTCACGTCGGACGTGTCACGTTGACCGTGATGAATGTTCCCGGCAGTCTCGGCGATCTGTCCACCATGATCGCCAAGAACGACGGCAACATCTCGAATCTCAAGATCACCAACCGTTCGGCGGACTTTTTCGACATGACCATCGACATCGAAGTCAAGGATTTGAAGCACCTAACCGACATCATCGCCGCGCTCCGGGCCATGCCGGCGATCAATTCGGTCGAACGGGCGCGCGGGTAGGCGGACATGCGACGGCTTCGCCTCGGCGTGAACATCGACCACGTCGCCACCTTGCGCAACGCGCGCGGCCATGCGCATCCCGATCCGGTACGCGCGGCCGAACTGGCGCTTGCCGCGGGCGCCGACGGCATCACCGCCCACTTGCGCGAAGACCGCCGCCACATCGTCGACGGCGATATCACCCGCCTGGCGCGGATGCTGGCGAAGCGGAAGAAGCCGCTCAATTTCGAAATGGCGGCGACGCCGGAAATGCGCAGGATCGCGCTCAAGATCCGCCCGCACGCCGCCTGTATCGTGCCCGAACGTCGCCAGGAGCGCACCACCGAAGGCGGCCTCGACGTGGTCGGAAACCGCGAACGCTTGATGCCGTTCGTCCACGCGCTGACGCGGGCCGGCATCCGCGTGTCACTGTTCATCGAACCCGATCGGCGCCAGTTGGACGCGGCCAAGGCGGTCGGCGCACCGGTGGTCGAGTTGCACACCGGCGCCTATTGCGAAGCGCAAGGCCGCGCCCGCGCGCGCGAACTCGAACGCATCGTGCGCGCCGCCCGCCACGCCGAGGCCATCGGGCTCGAATGCCATGCCGGCCACGGCCTCGACTTCGCCACCGTCGGCCCGATCGCCGCGATTCCGACCGTCGTCGAATTGAACATTGGCCATTTTCTGGTGGGGGAGGCGGTGTTCACCGGGCTCGGTCGCGCAATCCGACGCATGCGCGCGCTGATGAACAGGGCCCGAATCGACCGGCCCCGTGGGCCGAAAACGCGCAAGGGCGGGCGTCGATGATTCTCGGCGTCGGCACGGATCTCTGCGATATCCGGCGAATCGAACAGGCGTTGACGCGGTTCGGCGACCGTTTCACGGCGCGCTGCTTCACCGCCGAGGAACGCGCCAGCGCCGACAAGCGCGCCAACCCGGCCGCGCGCTACGCCATGTTCTACGCGGCCAAGGAAGCGTGCGCCAAGGCGCTCGGCACCGGTTTCCGTCAGGGCGTTTTTTGGCGGGATATTCAGGTGTACAGTCTTCCCTCCGGCCAACCGATGATCCGGCTCCAAGGCGGTGCCCGCAATCGGCTCGGCGCCCTCGCGCCGGCGAACGGCAATCCGCGCATCGACGTGTCGTTGACCGACGAATACCCGATGGCGCACGCCATGGTCGTCATTTCCGCCGCCTCCGACGGGTGAAGCGTTCTTGACAGAGCAGATGGACGCTGGCTTGATCGGGCGCGCCCGTTCCGACCGTCGTCCTTAATCGTATGTTTGGCCCTCTGTTCAAAGCTCCCGCGATGACCCGGCCCAAGACTTCCGGCGGTTTCGCCGAAACCGTCAAGACCGTCGCCTATGCGGTCGCCATCGCGTTGTTCATCCGGACGTTCTTCTTCGAGCCGTTCAACATACCCTCGGGCTCGATGATCCCGACGCTGCTGGTCGGGGACTACCTGTTCGTCTCCAAGTATTCCTACGGCTACAGCCGTCATTCGTTGCCGTTCAGCCTGGCGCTGATTCCGGGCACAGACCGCGCGTGGTTCAAGGCCCCCGAACGCGGCGACGTAGCCGTGTTCAAACTGCCCACCGACAACCGCACCGACTACATCAAGCGCATCGTCGGTCTTCCCGGCGATACGATCCAGCTGCGTGGCAGCGTTCTCTACGTCAACGGCGAAGCGGTGCCACGCCAGCGAGTCGACGACGCCGTTTATACCGAGAGCGGGGTCGTCCGCCGCGCCGTCCGCTACCGCGAAACCCTGCCGAGCGGACGTTCCTACTACGTGATCGAGCAGTCGGAGACCGCGTTCCAAGACACCACGCCCGTCTTCAACGTGCCGCCCGGCCATTACTTCGCCATGGGCGACAACCGCGATCGCTCCCGCGACAGCCGCTTTCTCGACGAGGTCGGCATGATTCCGGTGGAAAATCTGGTCGGTCGCGCCGAAGCCATCTTCTTTTCCGTAGACGGTTCGGCATGGAAGGTATGGGAGTGGTTTTCGTCGCTGCGCGGCGCGCGCATGTTCACCGCCATCCGCTAACGGCTATCGAGTAGGCATGGCGCGCGGAAAAACCCGGCGGACCTCCAAACGCAAGGCTCCGTCGCGATCGGCGCCCGATACCCTCGAAGGCCGGATCGGATACCGCTTTCACGATCCCGGCTTGTTGCGGCTCGCGCTCACCCACGCTGCGGTCGCGGGCGGAATCGACTCCAATGAACGCCTGGAGTTCCTCGGCGACCGGGTGCTCGGCCTGATCGTCGCCGACATGTTGTACCGACGTTTTCCCAACGAGACCGAGGCCGCGCTCGCGCGCCGCTTCGTCGCCGCGGTACGACGCGAAACCCTGACCGAGGTCGCCGAATCCCTCGATCTGGAGCGCGACCTAAAACTCGCCCGCGAGGCGCCCGAGGCGTTGCGGCGCGGCCGCGCCGGAATGCTCGCCGATGCCTGCGAGGCCCTGATCGCGGCGATTTTTCTCGACGGCGGCTTGAAGGCAGCCGAATGCTTCGTTGCGCCGCACTGGCAAGGCCGGCTCGACGACGCTCTGCCGCCGCCCAAGGACGCCAAGTCCGCGCTTCAGGAGTGGGCACAAGGCCGCGGCTTGCCGCTGCCCGGCTATCGCGAGGTCGGCCGCAGCGGCCCCGCGCACGCGCCGCAATTCGAGATCCAGGCCGCCATCAAGGGCCACGCGCCCGCGCGCGGCGAAGGACCGTCGAAACGAGCCGCGGAACAGGATGCCGCCGCGAAATTGCTGGCGCGCCTGGAGTCCGGCGCGCGCGGCCGTTCATGAGCGCGCCGAACCGACGGGCCGGCTTCGTCGCCATCCTCGGCGCGCCCAACGTCGGCAAGTCGACCCTGGTCAATCGGCTGACCGGCACCAAGGTCAGCATCGTCTCGCCCAAAGTGCAGACGACGCGATCCCGCGTTCTCGGCATCCGCACCATCGGCGACGCGCAGATCGCCTTCGTCGACACGCCCGGTCTGTTCCGGCCGCGCCGGAGGCTCGATCGCGCCATGATCGCGGCTGCTTGGGGCGGAGCGGAAGAGGCGGATGTTTTGGCATTGGTCGTTGACTCCGCGCACGACCCGGACAAGGACGATGACACCCGCGCCATCGTCGAGAAACTCGCGGAGACGGGCCGGAAGAACGTCATCCTGGTGCTCAATAAGATCGACATCGCGGACAAACCGAAGCTGCTCGCGCTCGCCGACCGCTTGCACCGGAGCGGCGTTTTTTCCGATGTGTTTATGGTTTCAGCCCAAACCGGCGACGGAATCGACGATTTGCTTGCGGCGTTCGCCAAGCGCGTGCCGGAAGGACCCTGGTTGTTTCCCGAAGACCAAGTGTCGGACATGCCCGAGCGCATGCTCGCGGCCGAAGTCGTGCGCGAACAGCTTTATCTGCAACTGCACCAGGAAGTGCCCTACCGCGCGACGGTCGAAACCGATCAGTGGCGGGATATGAACGACGGCGGCGTGCGCATCGAACAGACCATCTACGTCGAGCGCGACGGCCAGCGCGCCATCGTGCTCGGCAAGGGCGGCGCCCGCATCAAGTCGATCGGCCAGGCGGCGCGCGCCGAACTGGAACGCATCCTCGAACGCCGCGTGCACCTGTTCCTGTTCGTCAAGGTGCGCGAGAAGTGGGAGGAAGACCCGGAGCGCTACCGCGCCATCGGCCTCGATTTCGACGTTTGAGCCGACCCGCGCGCGGCAAGCGCCCAGGCAAGCGTGGCGTGGGCGAGCGCTTCGTTGGCATCGATCGCGCGCGCCTTCAACCACGGATCGCCGGCCGGAAAAGCGGCTGGGATCTCGGTGCAGCCAAGGATCACGGTCGCGGCGCCGGCGCGTTCAAGACGTTCGACGGCTTGGCGGAAGAGGGCAGCGGCTTCGGCCAGCCGATTTGCTTTCACATGGGCGATGCCGGGCAGCACCAGCATGCGGTTGATCCCGTCGTCCGGCAGAACGCTTTTGAATCCCCGCGCCGCCAGGCGTTGCTGGTAGAATCCCGACTTGAGCGTTCCTTCGGTCGCCAAGAGACCGACCGCGCCACCGATCCCACACTGGACGATATCGTCGATCGCCGCATCGGCGATATGCAGGAAAGGGATGGGTTTTGCCGCCGCCGCCAACTCTTCATACCAGTGATGCGCGGTGTTGCACGGCATGACAATCAGGCGGGCGCCGGCACCAAGGAGAAACTCGAGCCGTTCCTTCAATTCCGGCAGTGGCGAACGGGCGCCCGGATTCAGGATCGGCGCGACCCGCGACGGCAGTTGCGGGCAGGAACAGACGACGGTCGGTACGTGGTCCTCGTCGCGTTCGCCCGGGGTCGCGGCGATCAGCTTGACGAAGAAATCGGCGGTGGCCCCCGGGCCCATGCCGCCCAGCACGCCGACCAGATCGGGGCGATCCTTGAACGAGTCGCTCAATGGGACAAAATTTTCGAGAGGAACAGCTGCGCGCGCTCGCTGCGCGGCGTGCCGAAGAAGTCTTCGGTGGTGGTGTCCTCGACGATGCTGCCTTCGTCCATGAAGATGACGCGATCGGCGACCTTCTTGGCGAAACCCATTTCGTGAGTCACCACCATCATGGTCATGCCTTCCTCGGCGAGCGAGACCATGACGTCGAGAACTTCGTTGATCATTTCGGGATCGAGCGCCGAGGTCGGCTCGTCGAACAGCATGGCGATCGGATCCATCGCCAAGGCGCGGGCGATGGCGACGCGCTGCTGTTGGCCGCCCGACAACTGCGCCGGATACTTGGCCGCCTGGTCGGCGAGCCCGACGCGGGTGAGCAGCTTCATGCCGCGTTCCTCGGCTTCGGCCTCGGCCCGCCCCAGCACCTTGACCTGGCCGAGCATGATGTTGCGGATCACGGTCATGTGGGGAAACAGCTCGAAGTTCTGGAACACCATGCCGATGTGCGCGCGCAGCTTGCTCAAGTTGGTCGCGGGGTCGCCGACCGACACGCCGTTGACCGTGATGGTGCCTTTCTGGAAAGGCTCGAGGCCGTTGACGCACTTGATCAACGTGCTTTTGCCCGAACCCGAGGGACCGCACACCACCACCACGTCGCCCTTGGCGACCGACGTGGTGCAATTTTTCAGCACGTGAAACTCGCCGAACCACTTGTCGACATTCTTCATTTCGATCATATGGCGTACTTCCGTTGCAGACGGCGGGCAATGATCGATCCGGTCAGGCAGATCACCAGGTAAACCGCGGCAGCGAAGAGGAACAATTCGACCGGGCGGTTATCGCGGTTGGCGATCAAGTCGGCGGTAGTGAGAAAGTCCTTGAGCCCGACCACATAGACCAGCGAGGTGTCCTGAAACATGATGATCGATTGGGTCAGCAGCACCGGCAACATGTTGCGGAACGCCTGCGGCAGGATGATGAGACGCATGGTCTGGCCGTAGGTGAGGCCGAGCGCGTAACCGGCGTAAACCTGGTTGCGTGTCACGCTTTGGATGCCGGCGCGGATGATTTCGCAGTAATACGCCGCCTCGAACATGATGAAGGCGATCAGCACCGAATGAAAACCGCCGATCGGCCGCCCCAGCAGCTTCGGCACCAGGAAGTAGAACCAGAAAATCACCAGAATCAGCGGCAGCGAGCGGAAAAAGTTGACATAGGACGCGGCGAACCACGACAGCGGCGCGATCGGCGACAGCCGCATCAGCGCGAGCAAGGTTCCGAACAGGACGCCGCCGCAGATCGCGAGCCCGGTCAACTGCAGGGTGAACAGCATTCCTTGCCACAGCAGCGGCAGAGCGCGTTCGACCACGGCAAAATCGAACCCGCCGAACATGCTATTTCGCCTCCAGCGCGATCATGCCCGGAATCCGGGTACGCTTTTCGGTGACGTGCATCAGGGTCAGCACGATGACGGTGACGGCGCTATAGAGCACGGTCGCGGCGGTGAACGCCTCGAAACCCTGGAAGGTGTATTCCTCGATCTGGCGGCTGCGGGCGGTCAACTCAATCACGCCGATGGTGAGCGCCAGCGAGGAATTCTTGAACACGCCGAGAAAATCGTTGGTCAGCGGCGGTATGATGATGCGGTAGGCGACCGGGATCAGGATGTGGCGGTAGACCTGCACCTGAGTCAGGCCGATGGCGAGCGCCGCCTGGCGCTGGCCGGCGCGGATCGCGCCGATCCCCGAACGCACCTGCTCGGCCACCCGCGCCCCGGTGTAGAAGCCGAGGCATACGACCGCCGTCCAGAACTCCGGCATCGGCATGCCGCGCTTCAGAAACATGCCGGCGTCGCGCGGCAGCAACTCCGGCACCACGAAATACCAGAGGAACAGCTGCACCAGCAGGGGGATGTTGCGGAACAGCTCGACGTAGGCGGCGCCGATCGCGCGAGGAAGGGGGTGTGGCATCGTCCGCATCACCCCGATCACCGAACCGAGGACGAGGGCGATGACCCAGGCCAAGATCGCGACCGCGCAGGTCCAGCCGAACCCTTGCCAAATCCAATCGAAATAGGGCTCCCGCAGCAGGACGCCCCAATCCCACCTGTAGTTCATCGCCTGATCCCTCTCTCAGGCTTCCCGCTGGAAAGCCATCCGCCCGCCTCCGGGGGGAAGCGGGCGGACATCGGCAGGACGGATTAGTACGGCAGGGCCTGGATCTCGAATGCCTTCTTGAGATCCGCGCTCAAGGGCATCTTGATGTTGGTCGGGCCGGGATTAAACCACTTGTTGTAGATTTTTTCCATCTCGCCCGAGCGCATCAGATCGGCGACCACGCGGGTCGCGAGCAGGCGGTACTCGGAATCGTTGCGCGGGATCATCAGGCTGTAGGGATCGTAGGAGAAGAACTCGCCGACCACTTCCCACTGGCTCGGATCCTTGGAAGTGCTAACCATGCCGTAAAGCAGCACGTCGTCGGAAACGTAGGCGTCGACGCGACCGCTTTCGAGGTTCAGCATCGCCTGGGGATGGTCCTTCACCGGCACGGACTCGACCTTCAGCTTGCGCTTTTCGGCTTCGGCCAGGAAGGCCTTCTCGTTGGTGGTGCCGCTGGAGTACGAGATGCGCTTGCCGTTCATATCGTTGAGGCTCTTGATGCCCGAGCCTTTCTTCACCAGAAGCTTGGAGCCGGTGATGAAGGTAACCGGCAGGAAGTCGACCTGCTTGGCGCGTGTCAGGTTGCTGGTGGTCGAGCCGCATTCGATGTCGATGGTACCGTTGGCAATGAGCGGAATGCGGGTCTGGGCGTTGATCGGCACGAACTTGACCTTCAGGCCCGGCATGTTGAGCTCTTTCTTCACTTCGTCGACGATCTTCATGCAGATATCGATCGAATAGCCTTCGGGCTTGCCTTCCTTGTTCATGAAGGCGAACGGTACCGAGGCCTCGCGATGCCCGACCGCGATTTCGCCGGCGGCCTTGATTTTCTTCAACGTCGGCGACTCCTGCGCCAAGGCGGGCAGGGCGCCGGCGAGAACGACCGCCGCGGCGGCAAGGGCGGTACGGAAAATACGGGTCATTTGGATTTCTCCCTGGTTTGTTAACGCTTTACTCAATAATTCCAAGTGACAGGGTAGCTCTTTTTCGCGCGGAGGCAACCGAAAAAACCCCGCGCCGACAGGGCCCCCACGGGCCCAAAGGCGCTTATTCCGCCGCCCGGCGCCCTCGGGTCTCGGCCAAGGAACTGGAAGACGAAAAGTCCACGTCCTTGGGATGGCCTTCGAGCGAACGCCGGACCGCCACGTCGAGACGTCCCACGATGTCGTCGATCTCGGCTTCGGTGATGATCAGGGGCGGCGAAACGCGCATGAAGTTCTTGACGCAGATCGCGGCCACGCCTTCGAGCAGGAGGTTATAGCGGATCCGCTCGCCCATCGCCGGGTCGGGCGCGCGGCTCTTCTTGTCGATGACGATGTCGAGCATCTGGTAAAGGCCTTCGCCGCGCACGTCGCCGATGCATTCGTAGCGATCGCGCAGGCCTTCGAGTTTTGTGCGCAGAATCGCGCCCAGTTTCGCCGACCGTTCGGCCAGCTTGTCGCGGAGCACGATCTCGATGGTTTTCTTCGCCGCCGCGCACGCGAGCGGATCGCCCGGGTAAGTTCCCGACCACGGCAAACCCAGCTTGCCGCTGACCTCGTCGGCGATTTCCTTGGTGGTGACCGCGCCGCACACCGCGAATCCGGCCGACATGCCCTTGCCGAAGGTCACCACGTCGGGAACGGTTCCGGTATGCTCGAACGCCCAGAACTTGCCGGTGCGCGCGGGCGCGAGCTGCATCTCGTCGAGGATCAGGAGCGCGCCCCAGCGCCGGGTCAACTCCTTCAGGCGCGGCAGCCATTCCTTGGGCGGCACGATCATGCCGCCGGGTACCAGGATCGGCTCGGCGATCACGCCGGCGACTTCCTTGGTGGTGAGATGCTCCATCAACTCTTCGCTGGTCTTGAGGCACTTCACGTCGCAGGATGGATAGGTGAGGTTGACCGAACAGCGGTAGCAGAACGGCGGCAGGATCGCGTTGGCGCGCGCTGGCATGATCAGCGGCCCCAAGCCCTTGCGCCGGCCGCCGCCGACGGTGGTCATCGCCTCGACCGCGAGCGAACCGCCGTGCAAGCCGCGAATGACGGAAACAATGTCGAACTTTCCGGTCTTGGCGATCGCCATGCGCATGCCGATCTCGTTCGCCTCCGAGCCGGTGACCGCGAAATTGACCAGCTTGAGGCCGGGTGGAAGGGTGCTGCCGATCAATTCGGCGAGTTCGATCGCCCACGGATTCGTGTACCACGACGACTGGTGGACCATTTTCCCGGCCACGTCGCGGATGACCTCGGTCACCTCGGGGTGCGAATGGCCGAGCGGCAGCGACATCATCCCGGAGTTGAGGTCGTAATAGTCCTTGCCATCCACGTCGGTGATGACGGTGCCGCGCCCCGAGCGGAAGATGACCTTGGGGTGGTAGCGCCAGCCGAGCACGACAGCCGAATCGCGCTCCATCCATTTCTTGTGGGTCGCGGAAAAATCGAAACTCTTATCGGTCATGAACGGCATTCTCCTGATTCCGACGCAAACCGTGGCAGCCGCGCACTTTAACACCCCCGACCGGGCCCGTCATGGCCTCCTCGGTTGCGCGACGGTCCGGCGAGCACCATAAGATGGCTTCCATGGAATGGAATGACGACGGGATCGTGCTCTCGGCCCGCCGCCACGGCGAGGCCGCTGCGGTCGCGACCCTTTTGACCCGCGTCCACGGCCGTCACGCGGGCCTGGTACGGGGTGGGTGGGGGAAGCGCGGGCGTGCCATGTTGCAACCCGGCAACGCCGTCCACGCGCGCTGGCGGGCCAGGTTGCCCGAACATCTCGGCACGTTCACCTTGGAACCCGACCGGACCTTCGCCGCCGGGGTGTTTAACGACCCGCTGCGGCTCGCGGCGCTGGCCTCCGCGTGCGCGCTCGCGGATGCGGCCTTACCCGAGCGCGAGCCGCACCCGGCGGTGCACGACGCGCTCGCGCTTCTGTTCGGCGCGCTGGTCGCCGAACAACCCGCGTGGCCTGAGGCTTATATCCGCTGGGAAGTGCGCCTGCTCGCCGATCTCGGCTTCGGCCTCGATCTCACCCGATGCGCCGCGACCGGGACCGAATCGAATCTCGCGTTCGTGTCGCCGCGCACGGGCCGCGCGGTGTCGGCGGATGCCGCCGGACCGTGGCGCGAGCGATTGCTGCCGCTGCCCGAATTCCTCGCCAGGGGCGCCGAAGCGGCCGGGGCCGAATCGGTCGCACGCGGCTTGGCGCTGACCGCGCACTTTCTCGAACGCCACGTCTTCGCCCCCCACGGCAAACCCTTGCCCGCCGCGCGCCGGCGCTTGGCGATGCTCCGCTTGGTCGGCGATTGACCGCGCTGCGCCAAGTTCTCTATACCCGCCCCATGAGCAAACGCCCCGCCAAGACCGAATCCCCCGCGAACGATGACATCCGTCCGACGCCGCTGGCGGATGCGTTGTCGGAACGCTATCTCGCCTATGCGCTCTCGACCATCATGGCGCGTTCGCTGCCCGACGTGCGCGACGGCCTGAAACCGGTGCACCGGCGGCTGCTCTACGCCATGCGCCAGTTGCGGCTCGATCCCGACCAGGGATTCAAGAAATGCGCGCGCGTGGTCGGCGACGTGATCGGCAAATTCCACCCGCACGGCGACACCGCCGTTTACGACGCCATGGTGCGCCTCGCCCAGGATTTCGCCGTGCGTTATCCGCTGGTGGACGGGCAGGGCAACTTCGGCAACATCGACGGCGACAACGCGGCCGCCATGCGCTACACCGAGGCGCGGCTGACGGCGGTGGCGACCGCGCTGCTCGAAGGCATCGACGAGGACGCGGTCGATTTCCGCCCGACCTACGACGGCGAGGACTCCGAGCCGGTGGTGCTGCCGGCGCGTTTTCCCAACCTGCTCGCCAACGGCGCCGCCGGCATCGCGGTCGGCATGGCGACCAGCATCCCGCCCCACAACGTGGGCGAGCTGGCCGACGCGCTGCTGCATCTCATCAAGTCGCCCAAGGCGCACGCCGGCACGCTGGCCGAACTGGTGCCGGGTCCCGATTTTCCGACCGGAGGCGTGCTGGTCGAGCCGCGCCAATCCGTGGTCGAAGCCTACAAGACCGGGCGGGGAAGTTTTCGACTCCGCGCGCGCTGGGAGGTCGAAAAGCTCGGCCACGGCACGTGGCGGATTGCGGTAACGGAAATCCCGTGGCAGGTTCCGAAATCGCGCCTGATCGAGAAGATCGCCGAACTGCTGCAGGCGAAGAAGTTGCCGCTGCTCGACGACATTCGCGACGAATCGACCGAAACCGTGCGTATCGTGCTGGAGCCCAAGAACCGCGCGGTCGATCCGGCGGTGCTGATGGAGCACCTCTTCCGCCAGACCGAACTGGAAACCCGCGTCGCCCTCAACCTCAACGTGCTGGATGCCGACAACACCCCGCGCGTCATGGGCCTGCGCGAGGCGTTGCAGGCGTTCCTCGATCACCGCCACGAGGTGCTGGTGCGCCGCTCTAAGTTCCGGTTCGGCAAGATCGAGGCCCGGATCGAAATTCTCGACGGCCTGCTGATCGCCTATCTCAATCTCGACCGGGTCATCAAAATCATCCGCACCGAGGACGAGCCCAAACCCAAATTGATGAGCGCCTTCAAGCTCTCCGAGACCCAGGCCGAAGCGATCCTCAACATGCGGCTTCGCCAATTGCGCAAGCTCGAGGAAATGGAGATCAAAGCCGAGCACAAGGCGCTGGTCGCGGAGCGGGCCGAGATCAAGGCGCTGCTCAAGGACGAAGGCAAGCGCTGGCGCCGGATCGCCGACGAGATCGCGGACATCCGCCGCGAGTTCGGCGCCAAGACGGAACTGGGGCGGCGGCGCACCCAGATCGGCAAGCCGCCGATCGCCGAAACGCCGCCGATCGAATCCTTCGTCGAGCGCGAACCGATCACCGTGGTTTGTTCGGAAAAAGGCTGGCTGCGCACGGTCAAGGGTCACCTCGCCGATTTTTCCGAGCTGAAATTCAAGGAAGGCGACGGGCCGGCCTTCGCGGTGCACGCCCAGACCACCGACAAGATCCTGGTCTTCGCCAGCAACGGGCGGTTTTACACGCTCGCCGGCGATAAGCTGCCTCCGGGGCGCGGCCACGGCGAGCCGATCCGCCTGATGATCGAGCTCGGCAACGAGCACGAGGTCGTTGCCCTGTTTCCATATGCGGGCAGGCGCAAGCTGATCGTCGCCTCGCGCGAGGGGCGCGGCTTCACCGTCCCCGAGGACGAGGTGCTGGCGCAGACCCGCAACGGCAAGCAAATCCTCAACCTCGGCGACAAGGAACGGGCCGCGGCGTGCACGGTGGTGCGTGAGGGTTCGGACGCGATCGCCTGCGTCGGCACCAAGGGCAAGCTTTTGATCTTCCCGCTCGCCGAGTTGCCGGAAATGGCGCGCGGGCGCGGGGTTATCCTGCAGCGCTATAAGGAAGGCGGGCTTTCCGACATCACCACCCTCAACCTCAAGGAAGGGCTGGTGTGGAAAACCAGGGAGCAGACCCGCACCGAGGCCGCGATCAAGGACTGGATCGGCAAGCGCGGGCAGGCCGGCATGATGCCGTTCAAGGGATTCCCGACCTCGCGCAAATTCGGCGGACCGTGACGGCGGAACTCATCCCCCGAACTTGAAGGGCAGGGCGCGAGCGGCGAGTGTCGACTGAAGGGCGATGCCCGACCAGGCGATCGCCCGCTTGCGGAAGGCGAGATAAGAGTCGTAAACCTTGCGGGTGGCCACGTCCGAGCGCCCGAGCTTGGCGACCACGTCACCCGCGGCCGTTCCCAATTGACGCACGATGTCGTCCGACAGGCGCCGGATCTGGACGCCGTGTTCGTTCTTGAGGGTGTCGAGGGCGTCGATGTTGCGGGCGTAGAATTCCGACTGGGTCAGCTTGTTGTCGGCGGCGACCGCGTCGGCGATGGCCCTCTTATAAGTGGCGGACAGGCCATCCCAGACGCGCTTGTTGAACCCGCAGGTCAACGCCGCGCTCGGTTCCATCACGCCGGGGAAATAGTAGAAGCGGGCGAGCTTATGAAGGCCAAGGGCCAGGTCGTTCCACGGGCCGACCCATTCGACCGCGTCGAGTTCGTTCTTCTTGAATGCCCTGAAAATCCCGTTGGGCGGCAGCGATACGGGGTCGACGCCGAAATTCCGCAACACTTCCCCGGCCAAGCCCGACACGCGAAAGCGAAGACCTTTGAAATCTTCAATCGCCTTGATCTCCCGCCGGAACCAGCCGAACGCCTGCACGCCCGAATTGCCGGCAAGCAACGGCTTGATGCCGAACGAGGCGTGGATTTCATCCCACAGTTGCTGGCCGCCGCCGTGATAGATCCAGGCGTCCATTTCGGCCGCGGTCATGCCGAACGGAATGGTGGTGAAGAAATTGAACGCCGGCGACTTGTCGCGGAAATAATAATCGGGCGCATGGTAGATATCGGCGGTACCGTCGATGACCGCGTCGAACGCGCCATCAGCCGACACCAGTTCGCCGGCGGCGAAAACCTTGATGATGAGCGCCCCGTCGGTCGCCTCGCCGATCGCGCGCGCGAGCCGCTCGGCTCCGGTGCCGAGGCCGGGCAGATTCTTCGGCCACGCCGTGACCATGCGCAGCTCGCGCCGGCCTTGGCCCAGCGCGGAGGCGCCGAACGCGGCGGCCGGCGCGGCGGCGGAAGCGGCGAGAGCGCGACGCAAAAAATTACGGCGTTTCATGGCCCCAATGTCAGCCTTTCGCGTCGGACAGCAGCCGCCAACCGCGCGCGTCGCGCATTTCGACCGGCCGGAACTTCGACTTGTAGGACATCTTCTGGCAATCGGCGATCCAATAGCCGAGATAGACGTAAGGCTTCTTCATCGACCGGGCGCGTTCGACCAGCCACAGGATCATGAAGGTGCCGAGGCTCGCCTTGGCCCGTTCAGAGTCGAAGAAGCTGTAGACCGCCGACAGACCGTCGCCGACCCGATCGGCGAGGCAGGCGCCGACCAATTGATCGCCATCGCGCACCTCGACGATCACCGTGTCCACCGGCGTGTCCTCGATCAGGGCCCGATAATCCTCGAAATCCATGCGCGCCATGTCGCCTTCGGCATGGCGGGATTGCTGGTAATCGACGAAGAGGGAGAACTGCTCGCGGGTGGCGATCGGCGGCCGCTCCTCGACGGTGAACGCCGCGCGACCCTGGGCCAGCAGGCGCGCCTGGGTCCGGTTGGGGCGAAAGTCGCGGGCGACGATCCGAACCGGAATGCAGGCGTCGCAGCCGGTGCAGGCGGGTGCGTAGACGATGGCGTGGCTGCGCCGAAATCCGGCGTGGGTGAGGGCGTCGTGCAGGGCGGCAGCGTCGCGCCCGACCAATTCGGCGACCACGCGGCGCTCCATCCGACCCTCGAGATACGGACAAGCCAGCGGCGAGGTGGCGAAGAAGAACCGCGCGTCTTGGATGGGCTTGAGCTTCATGGCCGAGACTAAACCACGCGGGCGTGCCTGTTCATTGCTTCTGTTTCTTCGCCGCGTCCTCGCGCCGCTGACGTTCGCGGATTTCGTCGAGGCCGGGAAGGATATCGCGCGCGGCCGGCTGCGTTCCCGGCGGCGCGGCGGGCGAATCCCCGCCGCCTTTAAATTGTTGCCGCGAGGATTCGCTCGCGGCGGCGGGAGGCGGCAGGGGTGCGCTCGCGGACGGTATCGCGGGCGATGTTGCGGGCGGGCGCGCGGGCGGCACGGCCTGGGACGCCGGGGCCGGATTCGAAGGCGGCGCGGATTGGGGCGCGGTTCGGTTTTCGTCCTGAATTTGGCGTTCGCGAATGGCATCGAGGCCGGGCAGGGCCTCGCGGATGCGGCGCGGCTCGCCTTGGGCCGGCTTTTTCACCACCGAGGCCGGATCGCCGGTGCCGCGCAGCAACACGATCGTCAGCCGTCGGTTGCTCGGATGGGCCGGATCCTCGGGTTTGAGCGGATCGACATAAGCCTTGCCGGTGACCAGTCCGACCCGTTCCTTCGGAACATGGAACCCGAGCAGGGTCCTCCGCGCGGCGTTGGCCCGATCCGCCGACAGCTCCCAGTTGCTGAACTTGGTTTCGTCGGTATAGCCGGTCGAGTCGGTGTGGCCGGCGATCGAAATTTTCTGCGGAAGGTCGAGAATAACCTTGGCGACAACCTCGAGCAGCCGGCGGGTGTGCAGATACATCTCGGAACTGCCCGCAGGAAAAAGGGCGAGACCCTGCTGGTCGACGATCTGGATACGCAGGCCCTCGGGCGTGTTGTCGATCAGCAGGCTGTTGGCAAGTTGGCGCAGCGCCGGCACGCTTTCGACCGCCTTGCGCAATTCCTGTTCGGCTTCCTTGAATTGCTCCTCTTCCTGGGCTTTGCGGCCGTCGTCCTCGGCAGCGCCTTCGCCGGCTTCGGCACCTGTGCCGACCTTGGGCGGAGGCAGATCCTGGGTCACGGTCGCGCGCGAGGTGGGGCTTTCCGCGGCGCCGGGGTCGCCGACGGTCTTGCCGCCGAGCACCTGGCCCGAGCCGGTTTGCGAGCGCGACGTGGTTACCGGCGCGAAATAGTTGGAGATGCCCTGCAACTGTTCCTGGGTGACGGAATTCAAGAGCCACAGCAACAGGAAGAACGCCATCATCGCCGTCACGAAGTCGGCGTAGGCAAGTTTCCACACGCCGCCGTGCGATCCGTGAGCGGCTTTCTTGATCCGCTTGAGGATGATTGGCTGGACGGAGGGTGCCGCGGAATTTTCAGCCATGGCGAACTTGTTCTATTATGCCTCGGCCGCCCCGTTCAGGCGGTCGTCGGCACGTTCTGGATCATCGCCTCGACCTCGGCGAAGGTCGGGCGCAAGTCGGACGAAATCTGCTTACGGGCGAATTCGATCGAAATCTGCGGGGCATACCCGTTCATATGGCCGACGATCGCCGCCTTAATGCAGGCGAGATAAGCGGCGTCCGAATTATTAGCGGCCTCGACCGCGGTGGCGATCGGCGACATGGTGCCGTAACAGACGAGAATGCCGCTGAAGGTGCCGACCAGCGCCGCGCCGATCAGCTTGCCGAGGATTTCCGGCGGTTCGGTGATCGACCCCATGGTCACGATCACCCCGAGCACGGCGGCAACGATACCCATCGCCGGCGCGCCGTCGGCGAACGTCCGGATCGTGCTGACGATGGCGTGCTGTTCCTGATGATGGACCTCAAGGTCGCGGTCCATGATCCCCTCAATGTCGTGCGGACTCTTCGCCCCCAGGGTGACAAGGCGGAGATAATCGCATAGAAACTCGACCGCGTGATGATCGGCGAGAAAAGTCGGAAAATTGGCGAATAGGGGACTTTCCGCCGGCTTCTCGACGTGGCTTTCGAGGGCAAGATCCCCCTTGGTCTTGGCCAGCCGGAACACCGCGTAGAGAACGCCGAGCAGCTCGAGATAATGAACCTGCTTGTATTTGGCGCCCTTGATCGCGGTGCCGAATGACTTGAGCGTGCCGATCAGGACCGGTTTTGGGCTGGAGATGATGAAGGCGCCGGTCAGCGCGCCCAGAATGATGATGAATTCCAGCGGCTGCCAGAGAACCGAGAGATTGCCGTGGACGGAATAGCCCCCGATGACGCTGGCGTAGACGACGATCAAGCCGATGATAAAGAACATCGCTGTCCTTGAGCATTCCCTGGCCGGGTTCGCGATGCCAATCGTACTTTGGGCGGCCCCGGTCTTGCCTTTTGCCCGGCGGGCGCTAGTTTGGTTGGGGTTGCGGTCAAACTCAAGCGCTATCGCGCCCCCCGTTAACTGTAATAGCCTCTGATCCCAGGGCTTTTTCCCATTCCGACGATACGCGCGCCCTGGGCTCGGCGCGTGATTTCGACCCGAATCCGAGGATCATGCGACAACCCGAACGAATCCCATCCGACCCCGTCACAGCCGACCGGTTCCGCCGCGCTCTGGGGCAATTCGCGACTGGCGTGACGGTGGTAACAGGCCTTGACCCCAACACTGGCCAGCCCGAGGGCATGACGGTCAATGCGTTCACGTCCTTGTCGCTGGAGCCGCCGTTGGTGCTGATCTGCCTCGATCGGCAAGCCCGCTTGGCCTCCGTGTTCGAGTCGGCGCAGCATTTTGCGGTCAACGTCCTATCGGTCGAGCAGCGCCACCTGTCAGTGGCATTTTCTACCACCGATGGCGACCGATTCCGGAATGTCGCTTGGCACGCTTGGGCTCGTGGCGTTCCGATCTTGGAGGGATGCGTCGCCAACCTCGAATGCGTCCGGACCGGGCGTCACGACGGCGGCGATCACGTGATCGTGGTGGGACAGGTGGAACGGCTCGTATTCGACGAGAACCGCGAGCCGCTCCTGTTCGCACGCGGAAACTATCACGGGCTGGGCGGAATGGCGCCATGACCCGAATCGCCGAGGCGTTGCTTGCCGCCCGAGGAGACGTACCCTTTTTCGCCGCGGTGCTGGCGCAAGGCGCGGGCGCGATGGCCGCTTTCGGCATCTCCTTCGCCGCCGAATATGCGTTCGGAAAGGCACCGCCGCTGTTGCTGGTGCTCGCGGCCCAGGGAATCGCCGCCAGCTTAATCGGTATCCGGTTCGGCCTCGCGCGCTGGTGGATACCCATCAATCTCGTCCTGCCGCCGGCGGCAGGCGTATTGCTGGCGCTTCCGATTCCGGGGTGGGTGTACCTCGTCCTGTCCGGGGTGTTCGCGCTCGTTTTTTGGAATGCGGGTTCGAATCGGGTTCCGCTCTATCTCTCCAGCCGGCGGGCCAAGGCGGAATTGGCGAGGCTTTTGCCCTCCGGGCGGGCACGTTTTCTCGATCTCGGCTCGGGTCTCGGCGGTACCGTGCTCGCCCTCGCGGCGAAAAGAGCCGACGGTGAATTTCTCGGCATCGAGTCGGCGCCGCTGCCGTTCGCGCTATCCTGGTTGCGTGCGACCTTCGCCGGCTTGCCGCATGCCCGGGTCATGCACGGCGATTTCCGAAACCACCACCTCGGCGGCTATGACGTGGTCTACGCGTTTCTCTCGCCCGCGCCCATGGCCGAACTGTTCCGGAAAGCGCGAAGCGAAATGTCTCCGGGCAGCCTGTTCGTCTCCAACACCTTCGAGGTCCCCGGAGAAACGCCGAATCAAGTCGTCGATCTCGACGACTGGCGCGGGGGACGACTGCTCATCTGGCGAATGTGAAACCGACCTGCTCAAGCAGCGCGCGCGAGACCGGAATAACGGCACGCGCAGTGACGAACTCGGTAAGGTTGCGCCGGGACACGACCGCGAGTTCGGAATATTCGCGGCTGACGTTGCGCCCGTGGCGGGCGAGAATCTCTGCGCTAATAAGCGGGGACATGATCGCGATTCCGACGTCGATCACGCGGGTCTCGTCGTCCTCGACCGCGCAAATCACCTTGAGCGAACTGACGTCGGCCGATTTCAGGCCCACTTCTTCAGCCAGTTCGGCGCAAATCTGTCGGCCGAGGTCGACGCGGCGGCCTGGGCCGGCGCTGTCCGGCGACACGCCGCCCGAGGGTACCAGTTCCCAGCGGCCCGGATCGTCGGCGACGTCCGCCGCCCGACGGCCGAACACAATTCCCCCCTTGCAGGTCAGTACGCCCGACACGGCGAGCGGACGGACGCGAAGATCGGCGAACAAGGTCGGATCGGCGCGCTGGGCGACGAGACGGCGGTAGGGAACATAGCGCCCCTCGATCCGGGCGGCCGAGAATCGCTCGACGCTGAAGATGAGTCCATCGACTAGGCCGTATCGGCGGGCCCGCTCCGCGTTCCAGATCGCCGTAACTTCGGCTTCCAGGGCCGGGGGCAGGGCGGGGGCCTCGCTGCCGGCGATCACCTCGACATTGGGCGAAAGGGCGTGAACGGTTACCATAACGCCACGATAACGTTATTATCGCCTCCGCGAAACGATCCCGTGCGACAGGCAGTGCCGCCGATGGTTCATATATGACCTCTTCCACCATATCCTTCGAATCGTGCCTGCCGGTCGAATCTCACGCGCGGGAAGTGATGGCTTGGCGCAACGACCCCCAATCACTCGCCAGCGCTTTTCATCGTGCGCCTAAGGTGTGGGAGGATTTCTGGCCCGAGTACCGCGACCGTTATTTTGCCAGCGATGGATCGCCCAAACCGGTTTTCGCGCTCGAAAATGGCAAGCGGGTCGGCTTCTTGCGGTTCCGGCGCATTGCGCACCCGCAAGGACTGTCCGGATTGATCGTGGATATCTCCATCAATCTCGCGCCCGAGGTGCGCGGGCGCGGCCTGGGCACGATGATCTTGCGCGCGATCCGCCCCCACTTGACCGCGCAAGGCGTGGACAGCGTCATTGCCGAGGTACGCGCGGAAAACAAAACGTCGCATAAGACCTTCGTTAACGCCGGGTACGCGGAGCTCGGCCCCGCGCGCAAAACGGTTGCCGACACTGGCGAGGATTGCGCCATCGTTCGCTACGTTGATGAATTGACCCCCGCGTTTTGGCGCCGCGGCCGGGTTTTCGTCATCGCCGAAGCCGGCTCAAACTGGCGTATGGGTACGGCCAAACGCGACATGGCCATGGCCAAGGCCCTGATCGACGTCGCGGTAGAGGCCGGCGCCGACGCAGTCAAGTTCCAGACCTACCGTCCGGAAAGCGTCTACGTCGCGAATGCGGGGCACAGCGACTATCTCTCCGATACCGGCATCAAGGAGGATATCCGAGACATCTTTGCCGATCTGGCCATGCCGCATGGCATGGTGCCGGAGCTCGCCGCCTACTGCCGCACGCGCGGAATTGCTTTCATGTCGACCCCGTTTTCACCCGAAGATTTCGCCGCCATCGACCCGCATGTGGCGGTTCACAAGATCGCGTCCTACGAGATCAGCCATCTGCGTCTGCTCGAACTCGCCGGTCGATCCGGCAAACCGCTCGTGCTGTCGACCGGAGCGAGCGTCGAAAGCGACATTGCCTGGGCGGTGGACACGTTTCACGCCAACGGCGGAAAGGATATCTGCTTGATGCAGTGTACGGCGAAATATCCCGCACCGATTACGAGCCTCAACCTATCGACGATTCCGTGGCTAAAGAAACGCTTCGGTGTCGCAGCCGGCCTTTCCGATCATAGCCGCGAGCCGGCACTCGGGCCGGTCATGGCGGTCGCGCTCGGCGCACGCGTAATCGAAAAGCACTATACGCTCGACAACCGGTTGCCAGGCCCGGATCATTCGTTTGCGTTGATTCCGGATGAATTGAAGCGGCTCGTCGCCGAAGTGCGCTTGGCCGAACAAGCGCTGGGAGACGGCGTAAAGCGCGTGCTCGATGCCGAACAGGAACTCGCGGCTTACGCCCGGCGCGGTCTTCAAGCAACGCGCCCGATCAAGAAAGGGGAAATCCTGCGCGAAAACGATAATTTTGCCATTCTCCGCCCCGGTCAACGGACCCTGGGGGCGCACCCGCGTCATCTTGATCGCATCGCCGGCCGCAAGGCCCGACGTGCAATCGAGACGGGCGAGGGGCTGAAGCCCGACGATGCCGCCGACTGAGACCCGCGCCTTATTGCTCGATCTCGACGGCACGCTCGCCGACAGCCTCGACGCGATGAAGTCCGTCTACCGGCGGTTCATGGAAGGTGCGGGGCTGGTTCCGAGCGACGCCGAGTTTAACCGCCTCAACGGTCCCCCGATCCCGGAATGCATTCGCGTTTTGAAAGCCACCCACGGCCTTCCCCAGCCGGAAGCCGAGTTGCTCGTGCGTTATCAGGCGCTGATCGAAGAAGTCTACGGCGCGGTGCCGCCGAGCCCGGGCGCGCGCGATCTGCTGACGACGGCGAAAACGAAGGGATGGACAACCGGTGTCGTCACCTCCAACGGCGAAGCGCGCACCCGTGCCTGGCTCGCGCGCGCGGGACTTGACGGTTTGGTCGACGTGGTGGTGGGAGGGGACGCGGTCGCGCGCGGCAAGCCAGCGCCGGATCCCTATCTCGCCGCGCTCGCGCGAACGAGTTGCGCGCCGGCTGCCGCGCTGGCGATCGAGGATTCGCCCCAAGGCGCCGCGTCCGCGCGCGCCGCCGGCATTCCGACGCTGGCGCTGCTCCGCGATCCGAAGCACCACCTCTCCGGCTGGCCGGCGGGCGTGGATTTCGTCACGAGCCTCGCCGACGCGCGCAAACGGATCGAGAACGACGATTAATTCAGCCCGAGTTCCTTCAAGATGCGCGTTCGGTCGGCGTCGAGGTCGGGCGCACGCCCGCGCGTCGTCGGATCGGCGAACGCCGACATCTTGATCGGGTTGCCCGCCATGGTGACCTTCCCCGCCACGGGATCGTCGGACGTCACCACCATGTTGCGGGCGCGCACGTGCGGATCGGCCAGCACCTGGGCGACGTTGTTGATGGGACCGCACGGCACGCCGGCTTTTTCCAGGATCGCCAGCCATTCGGCCACGGTCTTCTTAGCGAGCGCGGATTCCATTTCATCCTTGAGTGCGGCGTTGTGCTCCGTGCGCAGCGGGTTGGTGCGGAACAGAGGATTGGCGACGAGATCAGTCCGCCCCAGCGCCTCGCACAGTTTCGCGAACAGCGCGTCGTTGCCGGCGGCAATGATCAGATGCCTGTCGGCTGCGGTGAAGGCGCCGAACGGCGTGATGGTCGGATGGCGCGCGCCGAGCGGCCCCGGCACCTCGCCGGTGGCGGTGTAGCGGGCGATGGCGTTTTCCAGGATCGCGACCTGGCCCCCGAGCATAGCGACGTCGATCATCTGCCCTTCGCCCGTGCGCGCGCGGTGGAACAGGGCGGACGCGACGCCGATCGCCGTGAACAACCCGGCGGTGATGTCGCCGATCGAACTCCCCACTCGAGTTGGTGGCCCGCCGGGATAGCCGGTCAAACTCATGATGCCGCCCATGCCTTGCACCACCATGTCGTAGGCGGGCCGGGACGAATAGGGACCGGTATGGCCGAACCCCGACGCCGCGGCATAGATCAGGCGGGGAAAGCGTGGTTTCAGAGTGCCGTAGCCGTAGCCGAGTTTTTCCATCGTGCCGGGACGGAAGTTTTCGACCAGCACATCGGTAATACCGAGCAACCGCTCGAAGATCGCACGGTCGGCGTCGAGCTTGAGATCGAGGGCGATGCTTTCCTTGCCGCGATTGAGCGAGACGAAATAGGCCGAGCGGTCCTTGACGAACGGGCCGAAGTGACGCGCGTCGTCGCCGCCCTTCGGCGTTTCGACCTTGACGACGCGGGCGCCCAAGTCCGACAACACCAGCGTGCAATAGGGACCGGCCAGGACCCGGGTCAGGTCCAGCACCATGACTCCGTCGAGTGGACCGCGCATGTCCATCAAAGTTTGATCTTGGGATCCAGCCAGTCGCGCAATGAATCGCCGAACAGATTGAAAGCGAATACGGCAAGACTGATGGCGAGGCCCGGGAAAATAATCATCCACGGCGCCTGCTGATAGAAATCGTCGGCGGTGCCCGACAGCATCAAGCCCCAGGCGGCGGTCGGCTCGGTCACGCCGAGGCCGAGGAACGAGAGCGAAGCCTCGAGCAGGATCGCCTGGGCGACCAGCGCGGTCACCATGATCAGGTACGGCGCGACCACGTTCGGGGCAATGTGGCGGAAGACGATCCGGCTATGCGAGAAGCCGGCGGTGCGGGCGGCGTCGATGTAGGCCATTTCGCGGATCGCCAGCCCCGACGAACGCACCACGCGATAGACCCGCGGCACCATCGGTATGGCGATGGCGATGATCAGATTGAGATCGAGGCCGAAGACGATGTTCTTGCCGAGGATGGCGACGACCGCGAGCGCGAGCACGATCAGCGGAAACGAAATCAGGATGTCCATCAGCGATTGCAAGGTCATGTCGATCCGACCGCCGAAGTATGCCGAGGCCACGCCCACGGCCGCGCCGAGCGTCGAGCCGACGAACGACGACAGGAACCCGACCAGCAACGCGGTGCGCGCACCGTGAATGATGCGCGACAGCACGTCACGGCCGAAGGTGTCGGTGCCGAGCCAATGTTCGGCCGAAGGCTTGGCCAGCATCGCGCCGTAATCGACGGCGAGCGGATCATAGGGAGAGACCTGCTCGGCGAAGATTCCGGCCAGAATCATCGCCACGATCACCAGCAATCCGGCGGCGCCGAGCGGGTGGGTGGTGACGAAGCGCGCGAAAAAGCCGCGGCGCTTGGGAACCGCGTAGGGCAAATCGTCGACGGCAACGGCGGGGGCGGGAACGGACATCGGATCACCCGTAACGAATGCGCGGATCGAGCACGGCGTAGAGCAGATCGACGACGAAGTTGACGAAAATGAAGAACGCCGCCACCAGCATCACCAGCGCCTGAATCATGGTGTAGTCGCCGCGCGCCAGAACGTTGACGAACAGCTTGCCGATGCCGTTGAGGTTGAAGACCTGCTCGGTCACCACCAATCCGCCGATCAGGAACGCGAACTCGAGGCCGATCACCGTCACCACCGGCAGCATCGCGTTGCGCATGGCGTGACGGGCGACCACCAGGCGCTCGAACACCCCCTTGGCGCGCGCGGTGCGGATGTAATCCTCCTGCAGGACTTCAAGAATGGTCGAGCGGGTCATGCGCGTCGCCACCGCCGAATAACGATAGCCGACCGCGAGCGCGGGCCAAATCAGTTGCGAGAGGTTCTTGACCGGATCCTCGAGCAGCGGCGTGAAGGTCAACGGCGGAATCCAGTTGAAGTTCCAGAGCAGGACCAAAATGATGATCATGCCAAACCAGAATGACGGCACGGCAAGGCCGGCGATGGCGAAAACGCTGATGACGCGATCCGGCCAACGGTCCTTGAACAACGCGGCGAGCGTGCCCAACGGCAACGCGATCAAGGTCGCGAGAATGGTGGCGAGGATCGCGAGCTCGAGCGAGAGTTCGAGCCGGATCGCGATCTCGTGGGCGACCGGACGGCCGGTCCACATCGAGATGCCAAAATCGCCGGTCAACAGTCCGCCCATCCAATCGAAAAACTGGGCGAGCATGGGCTTATCGAGCCCGAGACGGGCGCGTTCCATCGCCAGGATCTCGGGCGTAACCTGGGCGCCTTCGGCGCGCAAGCGCAACTCCACGATGTCGCCCGGCATGACCCGGAGCATGACGAACACCAGGACCGCGACACCGAACAGCGTCGGGATCATCATCAGCAGGCGTTGGACGGTGTAGCGAAGCATGGGCGTCCGAGAACCCCTCCCCCGCGCGGGGGGAGGGGACCTAGGATGGAAAATTTACCGGTCGAGCCAGACTTCGGCCAAATCCTGACCGACGTAATGGCTAGGCGTCAGGTGCCAACCCTTCATTTGCTTCCAATAGACGATGATGCGATGCCACCAGATGGTCGGGATCGTGTAGGCCTGTTCAAGAGCGTGCTTCTCGAACTCGCGAACCAATCGGGCCCGTTCCGTCAAGTCGGTGGCGCGCATCTGCTTCTCGTACAAATCGTCGAGTTTGCGATCGTTGTAGCGACCGTAGTTGACCGAGGATTTGTCGGCGGAGACGTACTTGATGAGCAGGATGTTGGGATCGTCCATGTAATCGCAATTGAAGTCGAGGCCGGCCTCGTAGTTGCCGCTGGAGAGCGCCGCCTGGTAGAGCTTGGTCTCGAGTTGCTCGTGTTCGACGGTCACTCCGATCTGGCGCCATTGGTCAATCAGGAACACGCCGACCGGCGTGTACGGCATCGGGACATTGCGGTTGATGAACTTGAATTTGAGGTTGGGGACACCTGCCTCCTGCAGAAGTTTTTTAGCCTCTTCGCGGGATTTCTTGATGTCCTTGCTGAAGCCGGGATAGTTGACCAGCTCCGATTCCTTCGCGGCGAGCGAATAGCCCGGACGCAGCACGCCGCCGACATCGCGCACCAACGCGATCTTGGAGAGCGCCTGGGACCCCTGCCAGCGGTCGATGGCGAGCGACAACGCGCGGCGCACGCGCGGATCGTCGAAGGGCTTCTTCTCGGTGGTCGCAGCGACAATCAAGTGACAGATCCAGGGCGTTTCGACGACCGAAACCTTGTCGCCGAGCGCGGCGACGAGCTTGTCGCGATTGGCGGGCGATTGGCCGCGGAATTCGACCAGAACTTCGCCGGCCTGCAGCGCGTTGACCATCGCCGCTCCGCCCACGAACACCGCGCGGAAGCTGTCGAGATAGGGCTTTCCCGGCTCGAAGTAATCGGCGAAGCGTTCGCCGATCCAATGCGAGCCCGCGGTATGGCTGACGAACTTGAACGGCCCGGTGCCGAGGATGTTCTTTTCCGGGAACTTGGGATCCTGCTTGAGTTTGGCCGCGCTATAGATGCAATCCCAGGGCGAAGCGAATTGGGCAAGCATGCCCGCGTTCGGCTTCTTAAGCTTGAACACGACGGTCAGGGGATCGGGAGTCTCGATTGCGCCGATATCGGCGTAGGACGCCTTGCGGATGCTGATCACGCCTTGGGGCGGATTGACGATGCGTTCGTAGCTCGCCTTGACGTCGGCCGAGGTCAACGTCGAGCCGTCGTGGAACTTGACGTTCGGCTTGAGCTTGAAGGTGAAGGTCAGATTGTCGGGCGACACCTGCCAGGATTGGGCCAAATCGCCGATGATCGCCGGGTATTTCGCCTCGTCGAACTTGAGCAAGGTGGAGTAGTGCGGCCGCACCGGATGAATGAACGCGAACGACGTGTTTTTGTGGCAATCGTAGTCGGGCGGTTCGGCCCCCACCGCGAATTTCAACTCACCGCCCTTCTTCGGGGTTTGGGCACCGGCGGAAATCGGCGCAAGCAGAGCGGTCGCGACCGCGGCCATAACAACCAAATGAAGTTTCATCGTAATTTCCTCCCTGTAAGCTGTTGACGTCACGCGTCCTTGCGAACGCGCCGTTTTAAACCAATAGACAAGCCGCTTGGTGGCCAGGACCGACGGTCTTCAGGTCCGGAACCGTTACTTTACAAGCATCGGTCGCGCGCGGGCAACGGGTACTGAACACGCAGCCGGGGGGTGGCGACAAAGGGCTCGGCACCTCGCCCGCGAGCAGCGCGTGCGGGCGGCGCTTTTCCGCTTCCGGATCGGGCGTGGGCGCGGCGGCAAGCAGCGCCTGGGTGTAGGGATGGATGGGGGAGTCGTAGAGCGCGTCCCGATCCGCCACTTCCATGATCCGTCCCAAATACATGACGGCGACTTGGTGCGCGATGTGACGCACGACCGCAAGATCGTGGGCAATGAACAGGTAGGCGATGCCGAATTGCGTCTGCAAATCCTCGAGCAAGTTGATGATCTGCGCCTGGATCGAGACGTCGAGCGCCGATACCGGTTCGTCGCAAACGATGAAGGACGGATTCATGCCGAGCGCGCGGGCCACGCCGACGCGCTGGCGCTGGCCGCCCGAAAGTTCGTGCGGGTAGCGCTCCGCCATGTACGGGAAAAGGCCGACGCCGGCGAGAAGTTCGGCGACGCGTTCCTTGGCCGCCTTGCGTCCGTCGACCAATTTGTGGACCAGCAGCGGCTCGGCGATGATCTGGCCGACGGTCATACGTGGATTGAGGGAGCTGTACGGATCCTGAAATACCGCTTGCACGCGCCGGCGCATCGCCTTGATTCCGTCCGCGCCGCCTTCGGCCAAGTCGCGTCCTTCGAACATCACCCGTCCCGCCGTCGGTGTCTCCAGGTTCAGGATCAGGCGGCCGACGGTCGTCTTTCCGCAACCGGACTCGCCGACCAGCCCCAGGGTACGGCCCGCCGGAACCTGGAACGACACGTTGCTGACGGCACGCACGACGGCACTGCCGCCGGTGATTCCCTTCGCCTTGACCGCGAAATGCTTGGCGAGGTCCCGCACTTCGATCACCGGGGTCGCGGAAGCGGCCGCACTGGTCCGTTCCACAACGGTCGCCGGCGCGGTCGCGGCACGCTTGGCAGTCGCGAACTCTCGGACCCGCCAGCAGGCGGCATGATGGTCGGCCGATACTTCCTCGAGAGGGGGCACGCGATTTCGGCATTCGTCGGCGACGGCGAAGCAACGCTCGGCGAAACGGCAACCGGCGGGCGGATCGAGCAGGTTGGGCGGCAGGCCCTCGATGGTTTCGAGCCGGGCGGTGCGTGGCTTGTCAAGCCGGGGCACCGAGCGCATCAGTCCCTGGGTGTAGGGATGGCGGGGGGTCGCGAACAGTTTGTCCGCCGACGCTTGTTCGGCGATACGCGCGGCGTACATGACGTTGACCCGGTCGGCGTAGCGCGCCACTACGCCGAGATTGTGGGTGATGACCACCAGCGCGATGCCGAGATCGCGCGACAGATCCTTCATCAATTTCAGGATCTGCGCCTGGATGGTCACGTCGAGAGCGGTGGTCGGCTCGTCGGCGATGATCAGCTTGGGGTTGCAAGCAAGCGCGATCGCAATCATTGCCCGCTGACGCATGCCGCCGGAGAACTGGTGCGGGTATTGATCGAGGCGACGTTCGCCGTCGGGAATGCCGACCAGTTTCATCAACTCCAGCGCCCGAGCCCGGGCGCGCGCTTCGTCCCACCCGAAGTGAATGATCAGCGTTTCCATGATCTGAAAACCGATGGTCAGCACCGGATTGAGCGACGTCATTGGTTCCTGGAAAACCATGGCGATGTCGCGCCCGCGCAACTCGCGCATGTCGTCTTCGGACAGGGTCAGCAGATCGCGTCCCTGAAACAGGACGCGGCCCTTGACAATGCGGCCGGCAGGTTTGGCAAGCAGACGCATGACAGCGAGCGCGGACACGGATTTACCGCAACCGGATTCGCCGACCAGCGCCACCACCTCGCCCGGGCGCACCCGATAGGAGATGCCCTCGACCGCGCGTACGATCCCGCGCGAGGTCACGAAATGAACATGCAAATCGTCGACTTCAAGCAAGTAAGGCGATGACGCCGGAGCGGCGCCGGATGACGCGGGAGAAGAAGACGGCGGAACGACGTTCATCGCTATTCGATCGATTTTCGGGGGTGGGTCGTTAAACCACCAGTTTCGGCATTGGTTCGTACCAGGTCAATCGTATTGTATACATTTTTCGACGATACATTTTTCGACAGGCCCATTCGCAATTCGTGAAAAATCCGCACGCTGGCGCCGGGATGGTTGCGGGCCACCGGCAAGCCATCCATCATCGGTTGACATGAAATCGGAACCGCACGCCCCGATAGGGGCGCCTTCCAATGATCTTTGCGCGGGGATTCGCCCGCGCGCCGGGCATGTGCTCGGACTCGGTCCCGATGGATTCCATAAAATCGCCTATGTCGAATGGGGCTCGCCGGACAGCTCCCGCGTCGTCGTCTGCGTCCACGGGCTCACGCGCCAGGGCCGCGATTTCGATTTTCTCGCGCGCGCGTTGGCGGCGCGGGGAAGCCGCGTGATCTGTCCCGACGTGGTCGGACGCGGATTGAGCGGTCGGTTGTCCAACCCGGACGACTACGCCGCGCCCCAATATCTCGCCGACATGGCGGTGTTGATCGCGAGGCTCGGGGTCGAAACGATCGATTGGGTCGGCACCTCCATGGGCGGCCTGATCGGCCTGCTGCTTGCGGCCAAGCCGAATTCGCCGGTGGGCCGGCTGGTGATGAACGACATCGGCCCCTTCATCGCCAAGTCGGCGCTGCAAGATATCGCAGCCTATCTCGGCACCGATCCTTTCTTTCCCGATTTCGATGCGGCAGTCGCCTACGTGCGTTCGGTGCACGATGGCTTCGGTCCGCTCGGCGAGGAGGACTGGGCCCACTTGGCCCGACACAGCGTGCGCGCCGAGTCGGGGGGAGGGTTCCGGCTGCGCTACGATCCGGCGCTGGCCGTTCCGTTCCGAAAGACGGCCGACGCGGACGCCGATTTATGGGCGGTGTGGGCGAAGTTGCGGGTGCCGGTCCTGGTCCTGAGAGGCGAGAATTCCAAGGTGTTGAGCGCCGATACCGCACGCGCCATGGCCGTAGGCGGCCCCGATGGGGCGGGACCCAGAGCGGAAATCGTCACATTCCCCGGCGTGGGCCATGCGCCCGCCCTCATGGCCGAAGAGCAAATCGCCGCCGTGGCGGACTGGCTGGCACCCCGGAATTCTTAACCATCGAGCGAGACACATAGGGGGTTTTCCCCCCTTTGCGGCGGCCATTCGACTTTCTATGTTGTGGGCACGATCGATCGACCGCGGAGAATGCCGATGGCCCAAGCCCTTGCCCCGATCAATCCCGGCGAAGTTGCGACGAGCGCCAGCCAGCAGGATTTCACCACCTTCATCGTCGGCAACCAGTTGTTCGGGATTCCGGTCCTCAAGGTCCAAGACATCCTGAAGCCGGAAAAGATCGCCAAGATACCGCTCGCGCCGCCCGAAGTACGCGGCTCGATCAATTTGCGCGGTCGCATCGTAACCGTGATCGACGTGCGCACGCGCCTCGGCATGCCGCCCCGCAACGACGGCAAGCACGACGACAACATGGCGGTGACGGTCGAAAACGGTCCCGATCTATACACCCTGCTGGTGGACAAGATCGGCGACGTGATCAGCCTGTCGAACGATCTCTACGAATCGACGCCGGGAACGCTGGATGCGCGCTGGCGCGAGTATTGCGACGGCGTCTACCGCCTCAAAGACCGGCTGTTGGTCATCCTGGACGTCGAGCGCCTGCTCGACATCAAGGTCAAAATCTAAGGCTTCGCCTTCGCCAGCAATCGCGCCGCCTCGATCGCGTGATAGGTGAGGATGGCGTCGGCCCCGGCGCGCTTGAACGCGACCAGGGTTTCCGTCATCGCGCGCTCGGCATCCAACCAGCCGTTTTGCCCGGCGGCTTTGAGCATCGCGTATTCGCCACTGACGTTGTAGACGAACGTCGGCATTTTGAACGCGTCCTTCACCCGCCGGAGCACGTCGAGATAGGGCAGCCCCGGCTTAACCATCACCATGTCGGCGCCCTCGGCGATGTCGAGGGCGACCTCGCGCAGCGCTTCGTCGGTGTTGGCGGGGTCCATCTGATAGGTTTTCTTGTCGCCCTTGAGCGCGCCCGAGGAACCGACCGCGTCGCGGAACGGCCCGTAGAAGGCGGACGCGTACTTGGCGGCGTAGGCGAGCACGTTCACGTCCTTGAGGCCGGCCGCGTCGAGCGCGTCGCGCACCGCGCCGATGCGTCCATCCATCATGTCCGAAGGGGCGATCACGTCGCAGCCGGCTTCGGCCTGGACCACCGCCTGGCGGCGGAGAACCGCGACCGTTTCGTCGTTGAGAACTTTTCCGTCGCGCACCAAGCCGTCGTGGCCGTCGCTGTTGAAGGGATCGAGCGCCACGTCGCACACGACGCCGAGATCGGGGTGGGCTTTTTTCAGCGCCCGCACCGCGCGGCAGACCAGATTGTCGGGATTATAGGCTTCGCGCGCGTCCGGGGTTTTGAGGTTGTCGGCGATTTGGGGAAAGACGGCCAAGGCGGGAATGCCGAGGTGCTTGGCTTCGGCCGCCTGTTCCACCAATACGTCGATGGAAAGCCGCTCGACCCCGGGCATGGACGGCACCGGCTGGCGCGCCTTGGTTCCTTCCACGACGAACACCGGCCAGATCAAGTCGGAAGGCGCGAGGGCGTGTTCCCGGACCAAATCCCGTACCCACGCGGCGCGCCGGTTGCGGCGCATACGCACGCGCGGAAAGCCGCCCAGGGGGGCGGGCTTGTCGTCGGCGGGAGCAAGGGACGCAGCGGGGCGGCGCTTACCAAGGTCGTTCATGGCCGCGAATCATAAGGGGCGGGACCGGAACGCGCCACCGTGGCGCGGGGGGCTTTGACCCCGAGGACGGGCTGATTTACGTTAACGTCAACGGAAGGCGCGCCGAAAGCCCCAAACTGGGCTACAATCCGCCGTGCGCCGGTAGGGGCGCATCATATGACGCGCGCGTCATGCCGATAGGCATGCATTCGCATGACGATTCGCCCGCGCGCCGCCTACGGAGATCGACCGTGCCCGACGACGGGAAAGCCAAAAGTCCCCACCGCGAACACGAGCCCGGCACCCCCC